>QQTW01000022.1_pt1 | contig 141811 bp, 151 predicted proteins | sample 1904831 | NCBI WGS metagenome assembly QQTW01 (sample SAMN09435610, study PRJNA476489) | Subsurface metagenome, whole genome shotgun sequencing project. | reverse complement strand
GCACAGAGATGCCTTTCCCCGTCACGTCAGGCTCCGTCCATCTCGACGACGTGTCGCGAGTGCATGTGGGAGCGCTCGATCCGAAGATAGCGGGCGGCCAGAGCTTCGTCGTGTCAAAGGCTTCCAGATGGGAGGACGTTTTCGATATCGTCAAAACGCAGTACCCGGAAGCTCTGGAAAAGGGCACGTTGCCGAACAACGGAGCCGTCACGACTTTGGCCCTCGACGTTGACGTGAGTAAGACGGAGAAGACGTTCGGCTTCGAGCACAAGAAATTCAAGGAGCAGGTTGAGAGTGTCCTTGATCATTATCTGGAGTTGGCTGCTAAGGCATAGTACATAATTTTGTGTTCCTACTCAGTTGTTTAGAGGATAGATCTCTCCATTTTCCGTTCTTAAAAGATGGGTTATTGTTAGTGGTGTAAAAGGGGACGCTCGCTTCCATTGTTGGTCTAGTTGCTCTTCTTGCGGCCGTTGCTCTTGGGAGAGGATGAATTTGTAGCCGCGGGCCTTCTCCATGTGTCTGCAAGGTGGTTCGAGGCACTCGTACTGCGGTGAAGCAGCCGAGTGCTTGTCGTTGATGTGCCTGTCGCGCTCCTTCTCGGTGGGCCAGCCGATCTTAAAGTACTGGCACTTTTCCTCGGTGCACTTCCAAGGACGAAAGTGCAACTTCCTATGCTTGGTGAGGTCGCAAGCCTGCTTCAAATGCCCTCTTGTAGCCGCGGCAAACATGCATATCGTTACGCATGAGCAGTTGTATTCGTCGAAATTTTGTTACGTTTGTTGGTGCATCGTCCACTTCTTGTCTCTGCCTCTTCGGCGGCCTTGCTGGTCCATTGACTGACGTTTCTGGTATATCTCCAGGATCTAATTCGTCACCGAAATGACTTGCTTGACTCGTGTCTCGTATGTCTTCGATAACTTCCTCGATACGGCGGAAGACGGTGCCACATATGACGCTACGCAAGTGAGAACGGGTAAAGGCACCCATCTGCTTGAAGATCACGCTCATCGCAACCCTTTGCCCGGGATAGAAGCAACTATCCCACGGTACCGTGAGATCAATCGAGTTTTGCGTTCCTGACTCTTCAATCACAAACTCTCCTCGATCGATCATATCCGGATCACAGCCTGATTTTTTGATATTGACCTTCAGCACAGCAAGCAGTGCCTCTGCCGACCTCACAAACTCTAGATGGAATGGACTCTCCTTGCTAAAAGCATCGATCAGATACACCGGCTGTTGGCGCTGAACCTGTCCCGGAATCCTGAGAATGAATAGCTGAATGTCATGCACTATCTGAAAGACACGCAGATTGATCTGGACAGTCTGGGCGCTTGATTCAAATAGTGCCTTTCCTTGCTGGTCACACTGCCCAACGCTGTCGACAATCGCACTGAGCTTTCCCATTACTTGACATGATGAGTCCTGTATCATACTGGCGAGGCGCTTGTTATGCGAGTCCTGCTTGCGTGCATCCATTGCCGTCGCTTCCATTTGCACCGTCAACAATAACATCTCAATACTGCTTGTATGACCTCTGATCTGAGCCCGAAACGTCTCTAAATTATTCTTCTTGTAGATAGCCCACTTGACCTTTGCCCATCTATCCCTTCTCCTCGAGTCTGTCCGGCTTCGTTGCAGATGAGGCTGATACTTCTGTATCTCCTTTCAGAATGCATCAATCGTGCGCTGGCATTGAGACGCTGCCTGCCGTAGTGCGAGCTGTCCAACATTGTGACGATCATCGAGGTCGAGGCGCTTAACGTGGATCAGCACCGACTCGAGTGCGTAGAGTTCGTCGAGCAGCGAGCGGAAGGAGGAGCCGGCGTGGGAGGATTCGCGGAGGGCGTCAATTACGGTACCGACGAGTCTGAGTGCTGCGAGAAAGTCGCCGACGGAGAAACCGAAACCTACGGACATCGTGTCCCTTGAAGCCGATAGAGGGTTATCATATCATTTCGAGACCCAGTGCCTCTTGATATGTGCCTCGTTTTAATGAATTTTGAGTGTACCTAGGTAGGTAATATATAGAAGGGATATCCGCCAGACCTCTGTAATCGCCTGAAGTAGTTAGGTCGCGAGCCGTCGCGCGATTCAGGTGAGCGCTCACCCGGGCCCTCCCGGAATAGACAGCCAAACTACGGAGTACTACTTGGCTCCTTCCTGAATACCTAGGTAGACAGCCGAATGGGCTCGTTCAGATGCAGGGTCGACTCTTCTCACAGTGGACTGTCCGAATAATCCTCCGCCTGTTCTCTACCTGTCTTTCACCTACGCTACTCTCCTCTTATCCTTCGCAACCCCCCCTAATGTAGGAATATGCTCAAGCGCTGCATTCTTAACGTACAATATTGATACAAGGTTTAAATTCCATGGGGATTTCAACAGATTCGATGGAAAAGTTACCGAATACTGTAGATGATTTGCGTATCACATTCGATATGAACGCAGTGTTCGGCGTTATATAATACATGCTCAAACTAATGAGACCGTGAGAGATATAGTAGATGTGGTCGCGCAGTAAGCAACGTCTTCCCCTGGATGGAGCTACAGTACTACGTCAAAAGTATTTGCGCGCGGGGTATCAACGAGTTTCCCCCACCTTATTGTAAGACGCTGCACAGCTAATATTCCCAACGCATTGCTAATATTATATATAAAACGCATATAATATTAAAGCTACGTAGGAAAGTTATCATCTAAGCGATTTTAGAAGCTCCTAGTACTTTATATACCACCTATTCGCAGCTATCACTGCTTTATATTAATTCTCTATGCTCACCAGCACGTTATCTATTATAGCTTAATCCACTAGCTTCCACGTCTCTTTTAAAGCTTCCTCGAGAGCCTTAATAATAGCCTCCTCCCCCGTGATCGCTTCGATATCGGGTCGAACTTTATATACTAAGGCCTTGAGGTGCTACTAGAGGTACTTAATAGGGTTAAGATTAGGCGAATAGGGAGGCTATACTATTATAGGGATATTATAATCCTTAAACCACGCCGCCACCTTTTTTACCCCGTGAATAGGCGCATTATCTTATATAAAGGTCATACCTAGTTCCCATAGCGTTAGGATTATCGCTTTTAGAACCTTAAGGTACGAGCGCACTAAATAGCTATTCTTCTTTAATTCGAAATCGCGATCTATAATATAGATATTAGACCTTCCCCTAGCTCCGGAGAAGGCTATCTAGATTATAACTTAATAGTCTTTGCCCTTCTTATACTCCTAAACGAATTTAGGAAGCTACTTTTATTTTAGCGTACGAAACATCTACTATCTCTACTTTCCTATTCCGCGCTCTACCGAGCACTTATTAGACTAGATAACTTAAGCCTATTATGCCTCCGTCTAATTAATATACGCCCTAGCCTAGGCTAGCCGCTTCCTTGCAACGTCCTTTATAAGTATTAGGCGCTTTTTAGCGATCTAATTCATGATTCCTTCGGCTTTAAGGATTCGATAGAACGTTACTAGCGATATTTCGATGCCGGAGGCTACGCGTAGCTATACGTAGGTAAGGGAGGGGATTTTGCGCATAATTTAAAGGATTAAGCGTTTATCAGCATCGCTAACCTTGCTAGGCCTACTAGAACGTAGAGCCAATTTACCGTTATTGCGTTATAAGGCCTTCTTAAGGGTGTATCGAACAGTCGAAGGGGGGATATTTTTAGTATTAGCGATCTCGGAGATAGGGGCGCCGTACTAAGCGGCGCTAGCGATAATTACGCGTTTATATAGGGTCAGCTCCTTCGAGCGACGCGGATTCGTAGAGATAGGCCTTAAAGGAGTGCGTGGCATTACTGATATATTGGTGGTTGAATTAATGCTGTTGAACGCGAACGCGTTAAAATTGGGGCGGGCTCGCTTACGCGCAAATACTTTTGACGAGTGACTGTATTTAAAGTACTCGCCGCAACTCTCGCGAGGGGACTGCAATAGAAAAATATGCGATATGGGTGCTAGAACTACTTTAGATGCCAACCTACGACTGGCCCCGGCATTTCCTAGTCTTGTTCGAGGAAGCGCCTGCTCGTCCCAAATCAGCTCCATGAGAGAGACATGTACGCCGCGCGACCGCAGCGGCGTTTAATGACTTATGGCCGACACATTCCCTTGTCATTTCACTTCAATCTCCGTACGCATTTTCAGCCTCTTCTTGGGGGACATTCAATCACACAGCGAAGGTCTAAGGGATTGGATCGGCTCGCAACCATGAGCACGTCGTCGCATTTCGAGAGGATTGATCCCTCTTACCTTGTCGAAGAAGAAACGTTGAGCGGCTATAACCCCAAGCATTACTATCCCGTCAAGTTAGGCGGGGTTCTACATAACCGGTACCAAATCATCGGCAAGCTCGGATTTGGATCAGCATCGACCGTCTGGCTGTGCCGAGATCTTCAGAAACAGCATGGGTACATCGCGCTCAAGGTCTATGTCAATAATTCCAAATATCACCGAGAACTTCCCATCTACGAGGAAATCAACAGTCTCCAGACGACCCATGAAGGGCGGCAATATGTACGAAAGATGTACGACTCTTTTGAACTTCGAGGACCACATGGAACACATGTCTGTCTCGTTCACCAACCGCTCGGCATCAGTCTGGGCGAGCTCAAAGAGTTGACTCCGGACGGACGATTTAACCCAGAACTTATAAGACAGACGCTGCGATGCATCTTGGCTGGCCTCCAGTTCTTGCACAAGGAAGTACGAGTCATACACACTGGTAAGTTGGCCTAGAGTCATCAGCTTTAACATCGGCGAATCTTGCTCACATCTGGAAAACTTGAGATCTTCAGCCTTCGAACATGCTGCTCGGGATCCACGATGACTCCGTGTTGGCCAGATTCGAACAATATGAGACCGAGATTCCATGCCCGCGAAAGGAGCTTGATGACCACACCATCTACATGTCGCGGCCAATGCCGCTAACGAAAGGGGAACCGTCTATAACCGATCTTAGTGAAGCAAGGTTCGGAGACTCCAGACATACAGATCGCATCATGCCCAATGTTTACCGCGCACCGGAGGTCATACTGGGCCTCCCTTGGAGCTATCCGGTTGATATATGGGGATTCGGGATGGTAGTAAGTCTTCTGATTTGAATTATCATGAGTTTGATTACTACATTTGGTTGGATACTGTCCGGGCGAGTCGAGACTGATGAAGGTCATGTATATGACAGCTCTGGGATCTGTTGCAGCCGAAACGCCTGTTCAAGCCACAAGACTCGGAAGGTCGATACTCCGAGGCCCATCACCTTGCAGAAATGATATCCATCATGGGCCCGCCTCCTCTAGATTTCTTGCGGCAGTGTGGTGACAAAGCCGACCGATATTGGGAGAAGGACGGTCAGTGTGGTATATCCCGATTCTTAGACGATTACCCTTCTGACGCTGCGAGACAGGTACTTGGAAAAACTTGGCGCCAATATCGGATACAAGTTTGGAGGGCTTAGACCAGATACTGGAAGGCGAAGAGAAGCAACAATTTATTGCCTTTATGAGAAAAATGTTGCAATGGAATCCTGAAGACCGACAAGATAGCGAAGGAATCTATTGGGATGAGTGGTTGCTGGCTGACTTGATAGAAAGCGGAGAGGTTGGCAGGGAAAACTGAGCCGTCAACATTCATGGGTAATTTGCGCCTCCGCTTAACTCGCTTGTGCGAACGATAAACGGACGTCTTTTTCAGGGGACTGCGGCAGAGCTGCCGCGCTAGAAATTATGGACCTCTTGCTCATCGACCGGCCATCGTCACCAGATCCATCCTTAGCGGGTGCAAAACATCCAACTCACATCAGTCGGCAAAGACCATTCGCTATCGGCTCCCCATGACCAAAGCAACGCCATGACCAGGCTGCCACGCCCGACCATGTCTATTCTATCTCGCGCAGCTCTGCCTCAGCTGCACTTGCCTGAAGAAAGAATACCGAGCCGTGTTGGGGAAGTCTGCTGAGATTAATTGGTGATGGATGAAGACAAAGGTGAATTTCACGGCCTGTGCTCCTATGCTGGCCGTGAGGGTGACTTTAATATTGACACGTCCGGCGTGGTGCGTTGCCGCTCGTCTGTAACGCTACGCGGTCCGCTTTGTAGAAGTAGGATTTTCTCAATATGCTTGAAGGGTGTGAAGGTCTTTCCAAGGTTAAGACAGGAGACTTGTATTAGTCGAAATACACAGAGTGTGGTAGCTAAATTGAGATTTGAAAATAACGTGTCTCGTGTACATATCTCGAAATGGCCTTCCGGGCTCTCCTTTGGACTCCATAATGTTACCCTAACGCTCAATGCTATGTATAGCTTAGGAAGCCAAATTACATATGTCTCGCCCATATTTCTCCTTTACACATAATTCAAGCTATCCTACAGTCACTTAGTGTAGCCATGTCTAGCGTGTATAATTTACCAGCCCAAAATCAGATCGCCAAAAAGCTCCGCAAAAGCGAGAGTTGCCTCAGGAAGTTTATAGCGCACCAAATGTTTTTTAATCAACTTCGCCGATCAAGTAACCTTGCCGATCATAGCATACTGAACGATCGAAATAAGGAAGATGAAGCTGATGAGGCTCTTGGCTTTTATGAGGCTCTAGTCAAGGAGTAACCAAGAATGCCCGAGGAGAGAATTCAGTCAACGCGAAAAGCTCATATCTCTAATATCAGATTACAAAAAGGCCTTGTCAAAGCGAGAGTTGCCTTAAGAAAAGTTATGGCGTATAGGAAATCGCTTAGGCAACTTTATCGATATAACAACCGTGCCGGCATGTGGCCGATCAATAATAACGCGGAAGATAAGGTAATAGGAGAGGCTCTTTGCTCTCAGAAGACCGGGGTCAATAGGCAGATGACCATGTTTGAGGAAAAAATTTGTATACGGCAAAAGTAGTTAGCTACCAAATAGCTCTAATGATAGCTAGCATTCAGTTAGAACGATACTGAAAATTTGCCCTCCCACCCTCTTTACTAAAGAGAAACTGCTCATATTATAGTGGAGCATCCGCTAGTGTAAATATATAGCCATACTATCGACGATCGGTTGGCGGGGCCGCGTCATCGTGTGTGCTTCGCGTCGTCGTAGGACATACTTAGTAAGTGTAAGGCAAAGACGGCGGAGCTATCAGCAACTAGCCAGCAACTACTATAGCGCTCAATAAAAAGTTGTGCTTGAATTAAATGTAGAAGCTGTTATCGGCGCAGAACTCTGAATGCTCCCAGCGGCGGGTTCGGCTTTACTATTCTCCATCCACGTGACTTGCCGCTCCACCATAAGATATGAATACATAAAATTTCCCTCGGACTTGACGCGCGCCAGAATTGGAGGGTTCGAAGTGGCGTTGGGAGCCTAATACGGCTCTTTCTTCCGAAGGCTCGTGGCGCCCGGTTCTGGCAACCAGCTTGGCTGAAACATCTGAGCGCGACTCCTCACCCCCATCTCACCCAGCTCACCCGCATCTCACCCCAGCTCGCGCGACGCCACTCACGCGCTAAGAGGTTCCAATCCATCAATATCGACAAGTGGATCAACAGGGGGTGCTAAAATTGATTGATCACCGAATATTAGCCGTGCTGTCTCCAGACACCAGCACTAGGAGGAATGATAGGCTACAATTACGTCTATATTTCGGACTACGACAGCATAGATGCTTCGGAGATGTAAATTACTAGTAGAAACTGGTGCAAAGGCTATAAGATGGCCATTATGGTGATATATCGCTCGGAGGGGTGACGGTGAAGAGAGGTGCGGCTAATCATCGGTGATCAATCAATTTTAGCACCCCCTGTTGGATGGTTCCCAAACCAAGGACCGCAGACAGACGTCTGGAGGAACAACGGCTCCGATGGTTACCCGGGCTTGGCAAACATGCTCATCAACCTTGTGTTTGTTTTCCCGTTCGCCTTTTCAACGCCTGTCCTTCTTCCTTCCCCCTCAACTTCTCTAATCCTTCGTCCGTGAGGAGGCATCGTGTATACTGGCTGGCTGGCGCGGGCCGGTGAATTGATCGATGCTAAGAATGCCACTCATATTTTGGTGAAGTTGATGCAATCGCGGTGGGGATGTCGCGACCACAAGTGGGAGTCATTCAAACAATAGGGACGGGAAAGAATCATGTCCTATCTTTGCGGTGACCGATCAACATCGACGGATCAATAAATCGACGAAAACTCGTATGGCTTGGACAAATGAACTGCATATACCATGGGCATTGACTCAGGAACAGCGACATCCTGTCATACTCATCACCTGATATGAAAGTGACAGGCCAGCATCAACTACAAGCCGCTAAGATTCTCCTTGCCACTGCCGATGGGCTATTATGGCTTGATGATGCTATCTATTGATCAGAACCATTTCCCATCATATTGCTCCATTTGCTACAACTTTGAAAAAGCGTCCTTCGGTCGTCGATTGTCCAAGCACAGCTTTCTATCGATTGGTTCGGAGTGGGATAACGGAGCTCAGACTTTATGGCCCCTTGCGCGGAATCAGCAATTCTCAACAAATGTCACAATTCGAATCCCTCAAGACGTGGAATGCTCGAGATTTATGATACGGCGCAACTATCCGAGGCGAAGGATCTCGTACAGCATACTGTGAACAACAAGCGTCGCATCTCCACTGCTACCGTTACGCCACCGGAACCTCGGAAGATGCTCCCAAAATCATCCCTCCCAGCTAGCATAAAGAGACAATACAGGAGGATAGCAGCCCGTTCCGCGACGACATGCGAGGAATGGTATTACATCAGAGAGCTTCGCGGCAAACTTTAGCAAGAGGAGGATACCTAGGTAAGGATCACGGAGGGTCCAGCCACCATCACCTACTTTCGAAAGCACGGAGACATGCGTACGGAGTACATTGGGATGCAAACGGGATCCATCGCCTACCCGGTGGATGACGCACATGTGGGGCTCTATACTCCGTACACCCCATCCACGCTCACCTCTTTAATTTTATTTCTCTCACTTTTACCACACAAGCTGGATGCTGAAGAGATAACACACTCTCTCCCCTTACTCATCTCTACACCTACCTTTTTTCGTGCTCGTACTCTCGCGATACCAGAACTATACGACTTAGAAGCCAAGTCAGCCGGTGGGAATTCTCCGACTAGGCCCAGCCGCTTGCGTGAATATTCTCGTGGCGTATCGCCAATGAGGCCCATCATCGGAGTTTGAGTGTCACCTCTATATATATATCGATCAAGCCTCTGAGAAGGAGAGACATACGGTTGGCGAATTGGAAGCACGGTTATAGCAAGAGGTTGGAAACTCCGGGATGGGGCGTTTTTCGGAGCGAGTTGAATCACACCAATCGTCTTCCCTCCTCATGCCTCAACCACATGGAGCACCACCCTTGGAACAGCATCAACACCATCGTTAGACGGGCTGTCATTCTTTTTTCCGTCTTCATCTTGTTCAGCTCCCGTCACGACTCCGACTGAGATCGTTTCGATTGCTTTGCGGCATAACCTGCACCGCACTTTTTTCTTTTGGGAACGCTCAATCCCACGCTATCGCACCTTGCGCGCAATCGTTCATATCGTCACACGCTCAAGGCTGAAAAGGGGCAACCTGAAGGCGAGGATGTGTCAATCACTCATGATATATACATGTCAACATGCTCGTGCTGTGGTTAATAATAGCCATTATAATAGGCTACCCTCCCTCAGTCTCTCCTTTCTCTTGGCTTTACTCCTCACTCTCGATCTCACTGCAATCGTACCGACTCGCAGTTTGAAATCCACTCGTTGTCTCTCTGTCACATCTGCTCATCATTCTCAAAATATATTAGAACCGAATGTGCTCTCGAGTCCGAGGAGGCTCGGCGCAAGCAAGTCAACTCGATGGTTGTGTACTGCCTGGGGAAGACGCCTGGTTGGTCCAGGGAAAACGCCGGATCTGCATGATACTGAACTCTATTTTCGGCATAAATGCGGTCTACGACTGCACCTTCAACCTCTATCTTGTTATCATGTTCTTTCCCAGAGCCTGGTAAAGATTTTCACCTTCTTATAACCAAGTCAGGCCGCAGCATTTTGTCGGTCATATATATAGGTTGTCCACCCTGGAATGGGAAGCGCCATCTTGGCCGATGAAAGATTTGGTTCTCGAGACATATACAGAGCTGCTTTGAAAACATCAGGGAATTTAAGAGAGAAGGGAAGACGGTAATGCTGATCGCTCTCTCCGCCTACTAAAAACCATCCGAACCCGACCCGAGTTCATGCTGCGAAAGCTTTCGAAGAGCGGACCGTTGGATGCGACGCGTGCTTCGCAATGATTGCGGAAGGGGCTCAAGCTCTCACATCTAACTACACACTGAAGGAATCTAAATCGAATCTCGCAGGTTCGAGCTGGGCCGGGAGGACTTTACGAACGAGGTCCGCACGGTTACCTCAACCGAGGAGAATGGAGTTGCCCTCAAGCGTAGGGACGGGCTTGGGGGGAGAGATCGCCAACTCCTTGATTGCGTTCAAATAGGGAATGCTACTGTGCACAGTGCCAACGCCGCCATAGATGCGCACTTACACACTATTAATAGGCGTCACGACCAGCAGCCCTCGAGGCATTCCAAGCATGGGCTAATCCACCAACCAAAAGATTCAACCGCTATCAACAAATTCACCATGAGGTGCACATTCTGCCAGTTTGACACCATGTCCGAGGACTCGAATTGTCGGACCTGCCGTGCCTATCTGCCGATAGGCACTGAAAGCAAGGTTGTAATCTCGCAGAACCCGGCATTGCCATTTGACGACGTTCAGGTCCGCCCGGTTGCCAAGATGCTCCCTGTAGCTCCGTTGTCAGACGGTATACAGCGCCAATTTGATTTCAGTTCCAAGGGAAACCCGACCTTGCTACCACACAATAACAATATGGAGATTGTCGTTGAAATCAACGCTTTGCTCGTTTCTGTGTCGACTATCGAAAACTTAACGCTTTCACGAAGAAGGACCGCTACCCCTTACCGCTCATCAACGAGACACTCGGACGAATTGGGAAGGCAAAATGGTTCACGAAGGTTGATAATCGACAGGCTTTCCACCGGCTACGGATGGCGTCTGCCGAGGACGAGGAACTAACAACGTTTCGATCACGATACGTTACGTACAATTTCCGAGTACTTCCATTCGGGCTTACCAACGGACCAGCTTCCTTCTAGCGATACATCAGCGACGTTCTCTTTGAATACCTAGACAAGTTCTGCTCAGCGTATATCGATGATATCCTGATCTACACCGACGGGGATCTCGAGCAGCACTATCAGCAGGTGCGAATGGTCCTCACGAAGCTCCAGCAAGCCCGATTACAGGTGGATCTCCAGAAATGCACCCGTCTTTTTGACAAGGTTGGTCGTATGAGGTGCGGGTTGTCGAGCACTGCGTGCAAGGATCTTTCAACGCACGCATGGTTATGTCAGATTATGGCATCACCTTCGGACATCATGGCGCTGCTGGATCAGACCCGTATGGCCGTGATGTCCGCTTTTGGTCTTACGGAGCGGCGCAAGGGGACAACCCTTGTTTGATGATAACCACGGCCAAGCTCAGCGAAACGGCCGCCCGAAGCTAGTCAAGCCAGGGGAACCAGACCCTGCTACTCTCAGAGACGGGTGGTATACGACGCTCTGATTATCGTGTCGAGCAATGATCGGCCGCCGAAGAACGTTATAGTCTCATCGTGGCTTGAGTATCAAGTGCTATTGGCGCACTACCAATTGATGATATCACGCGAGAACTTGACGAAGTATTGGCCGCCAATTTCGATTCATGACTCCGACGCCGCCAGTCTCGCAGTCACCGGGCTTTTAGGATTCAATGAAACTGACGGGCAGCTGATGCACCGCAAGGACCCTAAGGATGACAGTTTCCGGCACACTCAGTGCACACTCGATTCAACGTAGTCGCGGTACGACTCGCGCTGGATGCGTGGGTAGAAGTCGACCTGTTGAGCTAGATGTTCTACAAACCCCTTCGGGAGGGCGAAGTACCCGTACCATTTCCGCAAAAGGGATGATTACATCGCTTTCTAGAACCGAAAGCCGAACTTCCGTGCAGTTTGGGTCCTCCCGGATGGAATACATAAGAGGATCGTTCTCCTCTACGAACGCATCATGACTATCTACCTGAAGACATACCAACCGGCGCAACATCAAGCCGGCTGGTCCCTGGTTTCGGTATTCTCACTCCCGGTCTGAGATGAGAGACATTCCGCACTCAAAGGGCCTTAAATCAAATCTGTACGCCTTTCCGTCGACTTTCCGCATGGTCGACTTCTGCAGGCCCGCGGACCTGCCAAGTCCGTCGTGATCTGGCTTGAACAGAGCCATGACAGCCGCCGCGCTGCCGTCCTTGACGGCCTCTCAAGTGAGACCGGGTAGAGCCTTGCATCGGCTTACGCCACGGGCTGATACCCTCGCGGTTCCCAAAAAAGTACATCGAGACCGTGCGTCCTGGTGATGACGCTGTGAGCCGGTATAGCCCCAAATACAACCCACCAACCCATCCCAAACAAATCGAAAGATATATGATGACATTGCAAAATGTAACCCTTTCCCCTGTCCCACGTTGTCTCTGGCTAACAACGTGCATTAGCGAATTGTCGAAGTTACTTCAGAGCTCAACGAGACTCGACAAAAATGCGAAGAGACTGCCAAGTTTCAGAAACATCTGTAATGGAGAGGTCCTGAATGCTGTCTTTGTCTTCTTTAGACACACCGCAGAATCACCAAGGCCGGAAGATACCGTCGGTTACAGAAGAATTTTGGCCTAACGTTCACGAAGGCTAGGCAATACATCTCTAACCTTAATAAAGCGACTTTCAAGGACATGCCCCGGCTTCTTAACCTAACGAACGAAAATCATTAGCTTAGCCGTCGAAACTAGTCTGCTTATAAGATCACTATAGCGTAGGCAATAGAGAGTGCCTCTTAAGTAGGGGAAAGGGGCCGCTTACTCCTAAATTAGGTCGACGTTATTATTAGCGCATTTACTAACGCAGATATATCGCTAGATAAGATGGTATGGGATAATACTAACGGAATATAGGACAATAATAAGGTGATCGCGGACGTAAAGAAAGCCATCTTAAGCGCTAAACTTTAAGCGCTAAACTTTAATCGTTTTACGACATAGTAAGGAGCTCTAATAGAGAAGCTTTTAAGGAGTACGCCATATTATAGCATAGCTTGCTACCACCTATAGAGCGGAGTGATATAGGGGCGCTTATCTTAGATTCCGTCGTTGAGTTCACGTATGATAAAAGATATATATGTAGAATAACGCGAACTCTAAGCCACGGCTATCCTAAGCGAATTAGAAAAATAAAAAGTGCGAGTATTGTATTGGAGTTTGGCACGAATATCATAGATTAAGTTCCACGATATATATGCGCATCACTAGCTATGAACATGTCGACATATGGAACCATCTTCGATTGTGCAATTAAAGTTAATCGATTACGAGACCAGGCGTGAGTGGGAGGCGTAGATTATGGGCCTTGAGATAATACACATGGAATTTCACAGCGAATGTACAGATTGTTAAATTGTAGTCTCTTCGTTCTACCTACCCTTGACCTCGAACAGCAACTCTTCAGCAGTTATAGTGGAAGACCTCTATTTTTCCACACCTTCTCCCAGCTCACTTCTTTGGTTTTTGGATCAATAGCATCGGTCGGGTTGAGCCAGTTAAGAATGACCCTCTGGGACTTGGTGAAGTTGGTCTCCTGAATGTCGTAAGATTTCCTGTATGTATGGATGTTGCTACTAAGTTCGCTGTATAAATTGTAGCCCTGTAAGAAGCTTGGCCATGTTTCGTAGTCTGGCTTGTAGACCTCAACTCGAATGAAATTTCCGGTCGTCCAGGTCACTGAAGGAACGGGCGCCCTTTTTGGCCTTTTAGGTCGGGGTGGCGCTGGCATGCCTGACGCGGTGCCTGGCGCAGTGCCTGCGGTGACCGCTGCTCCCCCCGCTGCTCCTCCCACTGTGCCCGTCGCCGTCACATTGGTATTTGGCATTATGCTTGGAACAGTCTTATTCCCTTTGTCCGTAATTAGTTGCTGTTGACCCCCCGCCCAATACTCAAAGTCTGACTGTAGTAACTCTCTGAGAGATGGTGAGGTCGCCGACAGGGTCGAGCCGCTGCTTACGCTGGCGGATGGAATGGCAGGCGCGGTGGCAGCAGACGGAGCCGTACCCGCTAATGGAGTTGCAGCCGCTGAGGGAGCTGCAAGCGTAGCAGTGGCTGCGGGGGCTGCCGGAGCTGCTGGCATGGAGCTGGCTGACGGTACTGCGACGGCCGACGGGCCCGCAGCTATCGCGCTCGTGGCTGGCGTCGTTCCTGCGAGCCCCGGATTGGGTGGATTAACGTAATCGATGATCATTCTATCCAACTCGGCTTCTACGGCGAGCCTCCACGTCTTTTGCCAGGCGCCGCTGCCGCTGTCGGTTCCGTGCAAAGCTTGCATCTTCGTTGTGTTTTTCTGGGGTAGATGTTCCAGTGCAAACCGATATTCAAGGCAAGTGATGATCTGCTGTTGTAGAGCGACTTCTGTTCGTTCCTTTTCAATCGCTTTGTAGAGAACCTTGAATTGCTCGTTTTCGATGAAGCTCATTTCTCTCAGTGTCTGGATTGCTTCTCGGTACTGGCGGAATTCCCGTCCCGTCATAGCCTGGGCAAAGAGACATACGATGGACTGAAACTTGTCCTGTTCTACTGACAGTAGCCGTGGATCCTTCGACCATCCCTTCAGTAGGCTTGAGAATTCCTTTAAGAGCGCTTGGTCCTTCCACTGAAGAAATAGATCCTCCAGGGACCTGCGACGGTGTTCTCGCCAGGAGTTTTCAACTATGGAGCAGATTTTAGTACCCTACTCCGGTACGGCTTCATGAAGTCTTCTCGGTGGATACTACTTACTCATATATTCCTTCTCCAATGCTTTATGATCAATCGTCCGTTTCAAGAACTTCCGCAATTGACCTGCGGCAGAAGAGTAAGAATCTCCTCCGCTCGATTCGGGTAATTGTTGAAGAAGCAGCACGATTCGTTTTGATGATTCTGAATCATACGCGTGAGTCGTAGTGGTGGTACTTGAGAATTTAGCAGATTGCATGACACCAAGTATTGCAACCTGAAGCGAAATCCAAGATTGCAGCTTCGAACACCTCACGTCCTCATCAGTGCTTTTCCCCAAATGCTCAAACAGTAGCTTGCACAAATCCCGGGTTTCAAGTAGTTCAGAAAATTTTCGAATGTGCTCAATGAATTCCAGTGGTCTCAGTTTGAATTCGGCCCGCGCAGCTCGAAAGTCTTCAGGGATTCCACTGGAAACCTCTGCATCTACGGGGAAGATGAAGCGCTCCAGCCAGTCATGTTTCTCATGATATGAACGCACGCCATCATCAGAATTCGAGATGTATGTCACTATATCAAACCAAGTGTCAGGGTTGAGATCTTCGGAGTATCCTTTGTCGACATCTGAGGATAGGAGCTGAGCTTTTCTCTTAGGAGGTAATTGTAGAGCTTCGAGTTTCTCAGACAGAATTTGCCATTCAGCCGCCCAGGAGAGATACTTTTTAAAGTAGACCGCCGCAAATGCACTAGTGGCTATTGCAAAGTAAACTATAAGTGTTAGCGTCTAGTGAAAAGCGTATGAATGGTCTTAGCTCACAGAAGTGTGCCTGTTTCACTGTATATCCCAATGATGCGGTGATAAGTTGAAGTATAGCTGCCGGTACAATCCCGTAGACGATAAACCCAAAGAAAGAGAGATAGGACAGAAAGAACGCATAGCGTACGGACACAGGGAAGGCATTGATACAGTTCCATAATTTGTGTTGAAGAAGGAACACGTAGCCCATAAACATTAGGCCGAAGGAGAAAAGAAAGATGATAATCAGTTGAACAACAAGAGGAGGGTCCTCGCCTGAGACACTTAGCATTATTAGACTAGTTAAGGAGTATGACAGTGTTCACTCACCCACACCAGTCTTAGAGCCAATGTCCGCGCCCATTTTCTTTAGGAGAGGTGGTTTAGGAAATAGAAACGTAATAAGACGACTTCAAAGTGCCTATCCGCCTTGTTTAACCTCGTCGTTTTTAATAAGTTAATTCCAGCGAATGTATATTCCAGAGCGATCGAGATAGCTCTAGGATAATTACTAGCGACGTGTCCGAGACCCTGCAGTACTCGAAAACCTGAATGTGAACGAACGTTTTTGGGAGATGCGAGAAGCAGGGCAAATATGTTTCCAGAGTGATATAACCTGATAGCAGTGAAAGGCTGAGTTAAAGGGAAGTGCCAACTCTGCCCGCCTCTTGGGGTGGCGGTTTGGATTTATTGACGCTGAAAAGGCAGCCGAGTCCGCATTCCGGTGTGCTAATAAGTAGCCAAGAGGCGATCGACCTCTTTCTATTCGTATAGAGCGCAGGAAGGCGTCAACTGCCTGCATGATACTGCTTTCATTTCTGACGAGTGCATTTACGGGACCTGTTCGATGCTGATGCCAGCCTGATGGCCGCTTTTGCTAAGCCATGTACTACCGGTGAGACGGGTAACTCTGTAGTCAACTATATATAACCCAATATTTGATTGGCGGCTATATTAAGTGCAAAGGCTGTAAACTTTAGGTTATCATTAAAGCTTAGTACTATTTATTGAAGCGAAGCGCAGCGAGCTTTTTACTAATGTTATATACCAGGCAAAATGTTTAAAATGTCGAGCAAGTGTCATTCTGCGGTTTAGTAAGGTGACTACCTTATTAGGGATAGTGTTATATCTCCATAGTAACCACGCGCTTCTCATACGCGTTGTATAGATATCCTCTCCTCAGTATAATCATAATAGCTTCAAAATAATGCCGGAAGGGAAGTCCGCGAGAGAAAGACTCAGCGGCCTTATGGAGTTGCCCTCCGCGGGGAGCGGAACCGTTTGATTACGAGTAAAGCTCTATCTAGGCTTGAAGACAGGCTCGAAATCCAGGCTCGAACCCAGGCTTAGTATGTAGGCTCGATACGCAGGCTTAATTTCTAGGTTAATCTATTGTAGGAACGCTGATGGATTCGAACGCTGATAGAGTTAACCGCTCGCAGCTTCAAACGCTCGCAGGCTCGATATACAGGCCCGACACGCAGGCTGGATACGCAGGCTCCAGGGCATCGCGTCGCCGCACGGCGCGGCATCCGAAACCGCACGCAACGCGTCGAGGCGAACGACTCTGAAAGACGACTTTGCTCTCAAGGCTCATTTCTGGTAGTGGTGGGCGTAGCGCCATCTGCAAATCGTCAAGGCCACGGCTCTGGAAGTTGACGCTGTGTTTCTGAGGGGCAGTGATGGCGGCATTGTATGTGATACTGGTCGCATAGCGGCTGAGAAGCAACGGCTCCAGAGGATGATACTTCAGTCGAGGATTGCCCCGAGTCGGTCACGGTGATGGATCGGAATTGCTATGGCTCTGCGGATCCTGAGATGCGTCTTTGCGAAGAAACATCGCGACGGGGGGTAAGGGCCTTGGACTGTTACTATAGTCTGAGCTAGGTATTGTGCTGGCATTACTTACAGCGAAAACAGCATCGCCATGCCAAAACTCATCTTTGACTTGTCGTGAGTATGTAAGTCGGAGTTATGTATCCTTATCTAAATATACCCAACACATGCATATCGCATCCACCCTTGCGAGCAGGTCATCCAAAGCCGCACACCCGGATCTCGATCTCTCCTGCGCTTGCCGAACACATACACCGGTCCAGGCCAGCCACAGCCTTGCCTCAGACGCAAGAGCCGTCGTCACCGACACCGAAGCCGAAGTCGCGCGCGAGCAGAATGATAGAGTGCGCACACGAATCGTTATCTCTCCAGACAATGCCAAATAGCGTCAAGCAGCGAATCAGGTTGCGGCAGATTAGAGAATACGGAGTCTGGAGCGATGGTGGCAACGTGGCTTGGTCGAGAGAGCCGTGCCAAGGCCGGACGGGCAGATGGCAGATGGCAGGCGGCAGATGGCATGCCGGCAGGATGCCCTGGCGAGAGTGCGCCTTGTGATGTTGGATGGCAGATGGCGATTGGATGGGCTTCGGTGGAGGATTCGAGGGTTCGGCCGGCTGTGCAGGTGCAGTCGTAGGATTACAGTTCGCAGGGAGGGATAGCTAATCCTTCCTAATTGCGTAGGCGATATCGATGTAGTAGTAGCTTCGGAGACGGATCCTTCGTCCGTTTGTTCAAGACGGCGAAGACAAGAAACATGAATCTTTGTGCCTCGTACTCAGTCGCGGATGCAGATAGCTTTTGCTTTTGGTCGGGACCGTCATAGGGCAGACGCGGATCTGAGTCCTGACAGACCCGCGCGCGAGGGCCTTTTGGTCCGAAGAGCTGTCGCACGCATGTCGGGACGGAAGCGACCCAGATAAGCAGAAAAGAAAGGAAGATCAAGTCCCGAGAATCGCAGCGAGGGAAGAGGGACTCTGCCTAATCGACCTGTTGGAGTGGCTTACATGCCTCTCATCTGACATCTTGTGTTTTACCGCCGTTTGCCATCTGCTGTGTATTTGCCGGTCGCCGTTTTCCTTTTTCTCTCCTAGATGCAGCCGTTATCTTCTCCAACAAGCAGCGATTACAGGTTTATTTTGTAAGTTCATCTTGATAATGAACAACACCGACCAATAAGCGTCCCAGGGACTAAAGCTCGGATGGACGGGGTCCCCCTTTCCCACGGCTTCGTGTCGCTAGGGCCCTGGGGCTTTTTCCCAAGCGTCCGGGGAAGCTGGGAACCGTGATCCGGGCACGCGGCTCCAGTCGATTCGCGTCGCTGTGACCTGGTCGTCTCTGTCGGATTCGTGTCTCGTCGGGCGTTCGGGCCTTCCGGTCGTTTCTCGAGTCTCTCGAGTTCTCTCTCGACCCAGAATCCGCAGAGCCAGCAGCGAGAGAACCAGAACGCGGCTGCTGACAGGTGTGGTTGCACTGCATGCACTCTGTCCAAAGGTCCCCAGCACAGTGAGCGCGATCCGTCCCGACTCGCAGCCGAGGCGACAACGTCGGTAGCACATACATCCACAGTCAAAGGAAACGGCAAAGCGCGACGCACATGTGCTCTGTACACTGCACCTCTTCTGCACTCGCTCAGCGCCTCTGCCTCGTCCCCTTGCAACCGAGGCGCAGCGCGGGACAGCGCGAAAGTGCCGGATCCAGAGCTTGCAAGATTCCCACTGTTCGCATCGGAGGGGATCGGGGTGGTGGAGAGGGGTGGGTCAGAGATAAGGTCCGGCGAGCCTACTGGTGCAGAGCCGGCCAGCGCCAAGGGCAAGGCCAAGCGCGTAACGCCCGCGGTTCGATGGACGGTACATTACTCCGTACGCGGTGCGGCAGAGACGGAGGAGTCGATGGAGGAAAAGCGAGGGCTGAGATGAGCGAGGAGTGATGATTACACAGGACGCTGACTGTTGTGTGTGATCATCAGCTAGCAGGCAAGCCATTGAGGCGAGATGAGAGACTGGAGATGAGAGGAAGGTGGGAGGCACGCGAGCGGATGGGAGAGAGTCTCGGAGAGAGATACGGAGCACAGCGATGAGGGTACTTCCATCCACGTCTCTCAGCAGCTACATTCCACGGCAGATGTGGAGCTTGTAGCTGAAGTCTGAAGACAGACAGACACAGCATTCCTCAGCTCGTTGCGATATTGGCACTCTGATATCTGATGACTAGTAGTTGGACTAGAAGGAATCGATTTAATCTATCAATTGTTGCTATGGATTCCAACGCACGAGATTCTAGCAGCCGTGGTGGATGTACTCGGTACTTGTCTATCGCGCATCTGCCGTCGATGTTCTCATCTGGACACTCGACACAGGCACACGACAGCCGATATGGCACTTGTAGACTGGCCGAACAGTCGCCGTGATGTCTGGATGGCGCGGCAGTCTATTCTCCCGTTATCAGCTCACAAATATCTGGGCAGTGATTGATGATTGATGATTGATGATTGATGATTGATGATTGATGATTGATGATTGATGATTGATGAAGCAGAAGACGAAGCAGCCACGAGCATCGGCGACCACCAGGACGGACGACAGCGAAGTACCAAGTACCCGCACCCGCGAACCACGGCAGCTCCACGCTCGGCTAAGTTGCCGCAAGGGGAAATGTGGGAGATGGGGGGCCGGGGTCGCGCCATGGGAAAAGAAGCAAGAGATAAGGGAACTCCAATCCATTACTCCATTCGATCACCGACGGACGACAACAACCACACACAAACCAGCAAACCCGGTGGATTGATGAGATCCGATTCCCAAGCTACGGTGACTGTGGATGGATGGATGGACGGACGGAGACGGCGGCGTGGTACAGGCAAGCAAAGAAGCAAAGACAGCCATCATGATTCCCTTCCTCTTCTTCTTCCTCTTCCTCTCCTCCTCTTCTCTCCTCCTTCTCCTCCTCTCCTTCTGCTGCCGTCACTCCCCACCCGTCCGTCGCCTTATATACATACCTGGGCCTCCCACCCGAGCCGTCGGGTTCAGGAAGCTCTTTTCTTTTTCGTCCCCTCGTCCTGCCTGCCTGCCGTGTAGCTCCCCCAGCTACCCGTCGCGCACAGAACCCTTTCTACTCTTCTTTCTCGCTCCTTCTCTCCTCTTGAAGGGCTTTCTACTTTCTACTTCCAATCCCCTGCATCTGCATCCTCTGCTCAGCTCATAACAGAGTCGACGAGCTTCAGGACTGCTGAAAGAGCCGAAGAGCTGTCACAGTCGAGGAAGCGGCAGCCATGTCGTACGTCTTGCCGGGAGCTCCCACCGAGTTCAACGGCACCGAGCCGTTGGGTGGTGATTCAGGTTCGTGATTCCTCTCTTATTCTTCGGTCCTTGCGGCTTCATGGCGATCGTATGCCGAGCTTGTCGCGCTGGACTGCGCGGTCAAGACAGCTTACGTCGTGTATGCACCTACCAAGAAACCCCCGCTGACTTGCTCACTCGCAGATGTCGTCAATCTCAACCAGTGGTACCAGTCCGGCGACCAGGCCTACATCATCATCTCCTCGGCCATGGTCCTGATCATGGTGCCCGGTCTGGGCTTTCTCTACTCCGGTCTCGCCCGCAGAAAGTCGGCCCTGAGCATGATCTGGGCCTGCATGTTCTCCATGGCCGTCATCACCTTCCAGTGGTACTTCTGGGGCTACTCGCTCGCCTTCAGCCCCTACGCCAGCAACCCCTTCATCGGCGATCTGAGCAAGTTCGGTCTGATGAAGACGCTCGGCATGCCCAGCCAGGGCAGTCCGCTCGTGCCTGACCTCCTCTACGCGTTCTACCAGGTATGCGGTTCCGTGAGGATGACATCTTGGCGTCATCACTGTGCTGACGGTTTGTGTGTCAGATGCAATTCATCGCAGTCACGGCGGCTATCATCATGGGCGCCCTCGCCGAGCGAGGTCGCCTGATGCCTGCCATGGTCTTCATCTTCTGCTGGGCCACCGTCGTCTACTGCCCAGTCGCGTACTGGATCTGGAACGCCAACGGCTGGGCCTTCAAGTGGGGTGTGCTCGACTATGCCGGCGGAGGTCCCGTCGAGATTGTGTCTGGTTTCACCGCTCTCGCCTACTCGATGGTTCTCGGCCGTCGGCAGGAGAAGATGATGCTGAACTTTCGCCCTCACAACGTTTCTCTCATCACCCTCGGCACCGTCTTCCTGTGGTTTGGATGGCTAGGATTCAACGGCGGTTCGGCTTTCGGAGCCAACCTCCGCGCCGTCATGGCCTGCTGGAACACCAACCTCACGGCCGTCTTTGCATCCATGACCTGGACCTTCCTCGACTGGAGGCTTGCGCGCAAGTGGTCGATGGTCGGCTGGTGCTCCGGCGCCATCTCCGGGCTTGTCGCTGCCACTCCTGCTTCCGGTTTCATCACGCCCTGGGGTAGCATCGTTCTGGGCATCACGGCTGGCGTCGTGTGCAATTTTGGCACCAAGTGTGAGTAACTCTCCTCGCAGTAATCATCAGCGTTGTTATGAACGTACACTAAATCACCGCACAGTCAAGTTCTGGGTCAAGATCGACGACGCCATGGACGTGCTGACGGAGCACGGCTTCGCGGGCATCCTCGGCCTCCTCTTCAACGCCTTCTTCGGCGCCAGCTACATCATCGGCCTCGACGGCGTCAACATCGGCCTCTACCCGGGCGGCTTCATCACGGGCCACTTCAAGATCATCTACCAGCAGATCGCGTACATCATCGCCGTCGCCGCCTGGTCCTTTGGCATCTCCGCCCTGCTCGCCTTCGGCATCGACAAGATCCCCGGCCTCAAGCTGCGCGCGTCCGAGTCGGCAGAGCTGCTCGGCATGGACGACGACCAGCTCGGCGAGTTCGCGTACGACTATGTCGAGGTCCGTCGTGATTACCTCGCCTGGACCCCCGCCAAGGCGGATATGCCTAGGGTTGAGCATGACGTTCCTGCCACGGATCGTTATGGCATCACCCAGCACAGCCAGATGATCGAGGGCAAGGAGCCGTCCGACTCGTCGGCTGACCCGCACGGTCCTACTGCGTTTGAGAAGACGGAGCGTGAGGCTGCGGGGCAGACCTGATTTTGGGTCTGTGGCATCGTGGGAGGGGGTGGTGGTGTGGAGTGGACGTCTGTTTCATGCCGAGGAGAGGAGGGCGGACAGTGTACAGTTGGAGTATCGGCATTGTTGACAGCGTTCTGTTCATTTGCTGGGCAATCGCAGTGCCGCTGTACAGGCTGGGTGTGGCTGTAGTAGAGATATCTTTTCTCATATTTAATCTAGTCCGATACCAATATAAGATGTTAGATTTTCTTCGTTTACAGAATTATTGATACTCTTGGAGTCTTCTACGTGGCGATATTGAGGTGTTCATCGCCTCAGGGCATCAATACTCAAAAACCTACAGTATGGTACGCCACTGACCACGGACGCTTCTTCGTTCCATGGTTCAGATGTTGCATATCGGCATCTGCATCTCAGCGGCATCTGCATCCAAAGGGAGATGGGAGTACGTACCCGGACGCTCCTCCAACACTCGCGACAGCACAACACAAACCTCGAATACTCAACTCTCAACCCTGAGCTCGACCTCGTCGCAAGAGGAACTGCGCTTCCCTCAGTCCTCACATTTCGACAGTAACTCACTCACACCCACCAGTCCCCCTCTCTCACTTCCTTCACCTCGCCATCGTACCTCCACACACTCTCTCACCTCTAGACACCCAACACACCTCCACAACCCCACGATACCCCTCGACCCGACGCAGCAATGGACGCCATCCTGCAATCGCAACTCACGCGCATCGAGACCGCGCTCAACACGCTGCTCGAGTCCATCACGTCGTACAACCCGTCGCCCGCCGCGGCGGCCGAGCTGGTCGCTGCCGACGAGCAGTTCTGCCTAGGGCTTGAGCTCTGTACGTTTGAGTCTTGTCTTTTTTTACTCCAAGTTTTAGTATTTTCTCGTCTGGTTTCAAGTATACTTGCAATCATCGTCCTTTCTTCAAGCCCAACTCCTCCAGTCTCGTCCACCCTCTTCCCAATAAGCCTACGACTAACCCTCCCCTCCCCAGTATCAACCCACCAGACCAACCACACGCGCATCCAACACCTGCGCGCCGCCGTCCACGCCACAGAGGCCCAGCTCAAGTCCGCCGTCGCGACGCTCGCCTCCACCCGCGCCGAGCTCATCAGCGAGACGCCCGCTGCCGACGACGACCACGACACCGACACCGACGATGACCATGTTCACGACAAGAATAACGATAGAAAGGCCGCCGCACGCCCTGTCCCGCTCGACGAGCTCCTCGCGTACGCGAAGCGGATCAGCAAGTTCAGCGTGCCGCCTTCTGTGGGGGCGGGAGCGGAGCGGGGCGGAGTCGAGGAGCCGGGGAAGGGAGAGGGGGCGATGGAGGTGGAGACGCAGGCGGAAGGAGTCAGAGTGAAAGAGGAGAAAGAGCCCGAGGCCATGAACGGCGTCGCGCAGAACGGCGGGAGCGGCGTCGTTGCTGGGGAGCAGAGCTACCACCAGTCCCAACCGCAACCACAGCAGCCACAAAATCAACCTCCATCCGGCCGCGCCGTCTCCTCGCTGACCGACGTCGAGCGCAAGTGGCAGGCGCAGGCCGCGTCGCTGCCGTTCGTGCCCTGGCCGAGCGAGGACCTGATTCGCAGCAGCGGGCTTGCGGAGATTCAGAGCTTGCTCGAGCAGGGCCGGGATCTGACTGCGGAGGTGGGCAGGGCGGAGGAGGAGAGACGGGCGAGGGAGAGGGAGGAGGAGGAGGCGAGGAGGAGGGCGGAGGAGCAGGAGGAGGAGGAGAGGCAGAGGCGCAGGAGGAGGGAGAGTGTGCAGGGGGTGGCCGGGGGGCAGAGGGGCGTGGCGAGGGAGGATGTGTTTGCTGGGCTGGATTTGTATGAGCCGGATGAGGCGTGAGGGGGGGTTAGATGGATATCACGATGTCACGAGCACACGGACGCAGACGCGGTGCAGTGAGAACGCGGATTAGATGGATGCAAAACCACCAGACAGGCAAGAGAAAACACACCAGACAAGCAAGGGAAACAAAACACTAAAGAAAGGTGGAAAGACAAAAGAAACCAACCGCCCTGCCCTAACCCATCACACATAGTCGCTAATGTTCAACTCAAAGTAAGGCTCCTCATCCACCTGCACCGGATTCGGATCGGTCTCCCCCGCCGCCACGGACTCGTCAAATGCCTGCAACGCGTCCAGATCCTCGAAGACAAAGCACTCGCGCTTGCGCGCCGACTCGCGCATCTTGGCCGTCCACCACGCGTGGCGCATGGTGAAGCTCAGACAGTACCACATCTCCATGGTGATGTTCTGGTCCAGGCCGCTGCGGTGCTGGTTCCAGTGCGCGGCCGCGCGGTCCGAGCGGACCTGCATCAGGTCCAGCCGGGCCTGCTCCGGGTAGTCGTCCTCGCGCATCTCCTGCGGGAAGGCGACGCGGTTGCGCAGGTCGGCGGGCGACTGCCGGCACAGCGGGCAGCGCCACGTGTAGCGGTCCTCGGCCAGCGCGTCCCAGTACTGGAAGGCGCATGCGATGTGGAACTCGTGGTCGCAGTGGGTGCTGTGTGTCGATGGCGGACGCCGCGTGTTAGCGGATAGGGAACCAGATGCGCGGAAAGGGATGGGCTTGTGAAGGGCAAGAGAAGAGCTCGCGACGGCGCGCCGAGCACCGGGTGGGAGTCACTTACCGCAACATTGGAAACCCTTCCTTCCACTCTTCCATGCAGATCGCGCAGGCCGTCAGGGCTTCTTTGTCGCGGCCTTGCAGGTCCATCGGATACGACGCCCACAAGTTGCTGCCCACGTGCCCCCCGTTCTTCATCAGGCGGAGCGCCTCGTTCAGCTCGGTCCTCCAAGCCGGATGTCGGGTGCAATCGACCGGGTGATAGAGCTTCTTGAAGGCCCTGCCGTAGCCCCAGTCGCGCACCCAGCGGAGCTCGTAGCTCATTCGCATCTCGTGTTGGATGCGGCGGAGCCTGTCGAGGACGTCCGTTCCCCATTTCTTGTAGATCCGGTGGACTTCCTGGGGCAGCATCAGGGAAGCATGCTTGTCTGAAAGTAGGTGGATGCGCTTGTTCATCGACACGTCCTCGACGTGGAACGCTCTGAGCTGGCCCTCGAAGTACTCCTCTGTGAAGAGGCTGTCCAGGAGCATGTACCATTTCAATGGAATGACGTTGAAGGCCTGGAGCCAGTCAGCGCGCAATCTCTCCCACCCGGTGCCAATCTTGCCCTGAATGAACACCACTTACATTAGCGACCCCGGTAGCCGGAGACTGGCCGGTCTGTTCCGCTATCTCGAACTCCTTGTCCATGTTGGCGTATATCTTGGCAAGCGAGTTCCGGAAGTCGTAGACCCAATTCATCTCTGGGCGTTGTTTGAACCTGCTGTTCAAGTGCCCACAGTTCCATGGCACTGCGCGAAAGTTCTCAAAGACTAGTTTCCTGGCCTCCCTGTGCAAGTTCTTGAGCTCGTCGATCCTCGCAGTGTCCTCGTCGATCCTCCAATAGCCGTCGCGGGATTCTTTCAGAAACCTCTTGGTCAGTTCATCAAGCGGTATGATGGATTTGTAGTACAGCCACGTGAGCCAATCGTGGTAGAACTTCCATGCTGCGTGGAAACGATGATGGTACGTGAGGTTGCTCCCGTCCGGCAGCGGCTGCTCGGTCAGGAAGGGCTGGCGCTCGTCCGAGAAGCAATGGCGGAGCGTCACCGCCGGCATGTTGTTACAGAGCCTCTTCCACAAGACCGTATGCTGGTGTGAGCTTGGATGTAGAGCATTCAGGCGGTAATAGAGATTGGCGTCCATCATCGGCAAAGGGGGGAAATCGGCGTTGAGGTGATTCTGAATCCATTCGAGGCTTGGCCCCTCCGACGACGGGCGCCGAGAGCCTCTACCGCCATCTTCGGCGTCGGTTGCTTCTGCGTCGGTTGCTTCTGCGTCGGTTGCTTCTGCTTCCGTTGCTTCTGCTTCCGTCGCTTCTGCGTCGGTTGCTTCTACCTCAGTTTCGTCTGCGTCCGTTGCTTCTGCGTCCGTTGCTTCTACCTCAGTTTCATCTGGGTCCGTTGCTTCTGCGTCCGTCATTTCCACGTCCGTGTTTTCGGCGTTCAATTCTTGCGCGTTGGACATTGTGAATGAATCTGATTTTTGAATATAGAAAAGAGGGCGTTCGATCAAGGGGAAAGAGATCACCGGATGGACGGAAGATTCGAAGTTCATTTGATTGAATTATATCGACAGCGAAGATAGACAATGAATCCAACGCATGCGGAAATTGACTGCAGACAAAGCTGTTCCGAAAACAAGCATGGTTGGAAAAACACAGAATATCGTCGTCACAAAGACCATCTCATCGAAAGGAATGTATAGATTTGAGAAGAATAACGGCTTTGACACAACTTACTGACGAAGTCGCTCGATGTCAAAAGTGCGGTCGTCTTCGATACTGTCCTTTGCCATTTGATCAAAAAATATGGAAAGAAAAGAAGAACATCTCTGCAGCTCACAGCAGTTGCAGAAAGGGTGTATACCGAGAGGACCACCAACCTTCCCATGCCCTAATGAATACCTGTTCAATGGAGACGTCCTTTGTGCGTGTGCTTGTATTTGGTCTCTCCATACCATCATCTCAAAGTACTCTGATGTGCATCAGGGAAAGACAATCTCGGGCGCGTTTCGCTGAAAACGCTTGTGCATTGCCGCTGTTACGCTTTCAGCCAAGGAATGTCGTTGTGGTCGAGTCAATCGGCACAACTTCGGCTCAGCCTTTGTCTTCGTGACGAACACAACCACGACAACCTTCCGTGCTTCCGTACTCTTGATTTCAACAATCGCATTAACTCAGTAAATTCATACTGTGTAATTAACTAGCGACGCCGTGGCGTTCCCGGCTAACATTGACTTGGGTGTTTTTTGATGAATTCTCGGTAAGGTTCGCTTCTATCCCGCATGCACGTGAAACAAAACCAATGGGATACACTTCTCGCCGTGGCCCCGAAGTATGAAATGATATTATTAGCAGTATTCCACTACTATCTACATAGGCTAAGTGGGCACTTATATACCTAGGTAGGCTTATGGACGGGATGGCGGCGCCATGGCGTCTAGTTAATTATGAATTTACTGAGTTAATGCGGTACTCCGTACTGACTCTTGATCGAAACAACGTCATATTTCACCATCTTTCATACAACCTTCGACTTCTCATACTGTCTTAAGTTTCGATAGACCTTGAAGAACTTGCCTTCATCAGAGACTCTGTTATGAGCGGAAATCATCAGAGACCTGGGCTTGGTGGATCATCCCCACCCTCCTCAATTCGTACAGTTTTAGATCGGCGGAAAACCGTCTCGAAAGCTATCCAAGATCTGAGGAAGACCACAAAGGGGCTCGACCTACGCCTATTACCCTCCTGGCTTGTTTTGTCTGTCAAGATGGAAGAAATCTACGAGTTTGAACGGCAACTGTCAGAAGAGCCAGAGTTCCGTGATAAAAGGTATGTTGTTAGCTTAAACTCATACCAGTCATTCAAGAGGATTCTACTGCTATCATCCCTTAGCGGAAGTTAACTTGATCTCAGGATTGATTTAGATCTTTCAAGAGGTCGACTCATAATCAGAATGCCGACAATGCTCCATTTCCAATTCTGCGCGCGTGCAACCGATACCATCCTCCAGAGGCTAGCACCGGCCACATTAGCGGGCCAGTTTCCGCCATCACTGGTCAGCGCGTTAGGACAGGTCCGAAGAGGAGGATCCCCGGATCTCCACCTCGGCAATGGTCGCCACAGCCCCGATGATACCCTCAAACATCCTGCCGCCAATGCATACACTTTCATAGTTGAGATTTCCTATTCCCAGAAACGGAGGAATCTGAGGTATCTCGCGTATGACTATATCGTACGGAGCAAGGGAAGCATCCATGCAATGCTGGGACTCGATCTCGAGTGCCGAGGGTCCAAGGCTGCGACCATATCACTTTGGCGTGTCGCATGGGACAAAACAGCAGATGGCCGCCCGCTGGTTCGCCACGAGAAAGTGGTATCAGAGCAGGTGGATCATTTTCGTCATCCGTTAATACCGTCGTCCTCCCCAGTCAGATCTAATCATGGTTACGATGATGCAATGATTAACTCGTTATCCAGGCTTTTCGAGACGCATCAGGTGCTTTGGTCGACGGTGCGATAGAATTCCGTGCGACAGATTTTCTGGCGAACAATGTCTCGGACGCCGTGGAAGGCCTTGATCTACCTATCGTGCTCCCATACAGTGCCCTGTATTCGGCACTACTGAGTGCCGAGCAGGCCTGTGACAGTTTGGCCAGGCCCTCATTGACCATCGACCCGCATACAGATGATGTTGTGCTCGAGGAGTCTCCAGTGTTCACATCGCCGGAAGAGCTGGCTTCGAGTGATGAGCGAATATGGAGGGCACAGTACACTCGGACCGAAGAAACAATAGAGGAACAAGACCGGGACTACGTTGACGGGTGATCTGTTCGTTTTGGTCAGGACTGCGATGGGACTTTGCGAACATCACGCGGGTGATTGCGCAAGCTGTTGTAGAGGGGGTGCATCGAGTTTTCATGTGTCTTCAGGCTGTCAGAACTCGGGGTTACTGCTGTGTGAGCGACTGTAAAAATGAGTTCTATCAAGCTGTCTACGCTATTTGTTGCTACCATTCCTCAATCCCTGACCATCGTCAAAACTTACTATTCAAAGTACTCCCCTCAGCGCCTTCGAGCATGTACTTAGCCCAGCAAAGGGTTTACGCTCGCGTCACGTAAAACCCACGCTGACCTTTCCGGCCACTGCGGTCCACGACTAATGCGCTCTTTGACCGATGAGTCGACAGAAAGCTTGGAAGATAAAACACACGCATCATCAATGTCTGCGTCTGACGAAACTTCTGATTATGAACTTTGGAAAAGAACGAGAGGAAAGCTGAGTTTCCAAGGGCACAACTTGTCTCAACCGACTACCGACGCTGCCAAGCTCATGTGTCGCTAATATCCAGCTCATTTTGGATAGGAAACCATGAAGCTCAGCTCCTTTCGGATGGAAGTGTCCCGCGGTGTCTCTGCCGCGCCACGCTGCATCTCAAAGTCTTTGTCAACAGACCAAGCCTCTTTCGAGTCGCCCGTGATACCCTCTGAGCTGCCCCCTTGTTGATGGTAGTTGGACGACTTGCGACGCCAGAGGCCGCTGGTCGGGCTGCTAAAGTATTCCGTAAAGAAAGGCTTCAGAGCCGGGGCTGAAGCACACAAGATGCTGACGTGGGTCTCTATGACGGCCCACAGCCACGACTTGTTGGCGTACCCTGAGACAGACATTAGTTGATGGTACATGTGGGAAGACGAGAAGCCTCACAGGTCGTATCGTAGCTCTGGAAATAGATCTTTACGATGTAGACCATCCTTACGCAACCGGTCACACAAATGCTAAACCGAGAAGAGTCAGCCCAGCATAGCATGACCAAGCATTCAAATAGCACTCACAAGAAGCCCACGCCAAACAGTGCCGTGAGAGCCCATTTCTGTCTCGCTGGCATCTGAAGGCGACGCAGGAAGAACAACGGCAAGGCGGTGATCCAGAAATCGAGGAGGAGGTTGCAGGCGGAATAAGCGGTCATATAAGCGCCCTCATGCACGCAACGTTTTGGCGTCGTGTATGGAGGATCACGGCGATATTGTAACCAGTACGCCTCGATGGGGTTGCACTGGAAGATGACGACGATGAAGAAAGCCACGGAAGACAAGACGACGAAGGCCAAGGTGCCATAGTTGATCCAGCGGAAGAGCTTGCCAGCTGTTCGAGCCAGGACTCGATTGTAGAACAAGAGCATGGAAGCTTTGACGCAACCCATACTGAACACGATGCTAGACTATCATTAGCGGAATTCCTTGGAACTTCTTGTCTCATGATGAGACTCACCTGAGGGCGCCGAAATAGGTCAGCTACAAGATATGTGGTAAGCTCCTCTGCCCAAAGAATCCCAGGGACAAGAGATATGCACCTGATTCAGCATCACCCCACTTCCGGGCTTTACATCCCAGATGTGCTTGTCGCCTCCGTACTCGTTTTTGCCTGCGAGAAGTGAGCGATTTATTCATCACCTAGAGTGAATTCCGGGCTCTGCTTACGAAATAGAACGGCGACGGTTCCGAACGATACAATCTAGCCAAGACTCAGCATTCCGTCGATGCATCTCAAGGAGGGTGCACTCACCGTCCCTAGAGTGATGATGTAGTCGTCATGTCCAGGCTGGCGAATCACAATGAATCGAGCCCATAGTCTGGCGACGAGTACGAGGGTGACCAGCACGCTCAGAAACACTGACACAATCTCCGAAGCTGGTCCTGTAGTCTCAGGATTGACATAGTTGGGTTTCGGCCAGCTCTTGATCACCGAAAGGGGTGGGTTCTTCCCTCCAGGCATTGTAGCGAACGACTACTCAAGAAACTATACCTCGGCTGGGAGCCGTAGTAATAAAGGAGATGCTTGAAGAGAATAGCCGCAGGCGCGGATGAGGAGAGGACAAGAGAGCTTGCCAGAGATGCGAACCTGGAAGGCTATATCTCCCCCAAAGGCCTCACGAAGAGCATAGCGTGAACAGTGAAAGGGAATCACCCCGCATACTCACACTTCTCACTTCTTACCGATAAGAGGCAGATCTGACAGGTAGACTGGCTTCGCGCGATGGCCGGCATGATGGTCTTGCATCTCCGCCCGCTCGTATTAGGTATTGCGACTTTCCCGTGTTGGCTTTTCTTGTCTTTACGATGGAGATTGTGGTGGTGGTGCTGCTTGCTGCCGTGGGCGCCGGGCCCGCACCGACAACGGTGCGAACGATGGGGTCGTCCGCAAAGAAGCAAAAGCTAGTGGGGAAGGAGCATCGACGTTGATGCTGGCACATCACCTTCGGCCATCCGATCCCCAGGCCCTTGCAGGCGCCCGCTAGCGGAGAGCGGGTGCCCTACAGATGCGGGCACCGTCACCCGGGTTTCTTTTGGAGCTGCAAGAAATCTTCCTGGGCGTTCGAGCTCCACCGGTACTTAAGTGTACATGATGCCGCCGCCTCGCGTTGCGGAAAATATCGTAGCGCGACCCTACCGTCAGCCACAAGGACTCGTAACAAACGTCCAGGGCTTGGAAGACCCTGCACGGGTGGATCAGAGCGCGCCTATTCGGCACGTAATCTATAAATGCGGGGGAGGATAACAAGATATCATATTCTTGCTCCAGCTGCCAACTGCTAGCATAACGTTTCACGTTTTGCCAATCTCTTGGCTCGGCTACGGAGTAGATTGTGAGCGTTGGACACGAATGATAGGTAGAAGTCCACGGGATCAAAGATACTCATTCCTTGATTTCTGCCTCATCATTCCCTGATTTCTGCCTTGGCTCTAAGGCTTTCACAAGCTTCAGACAGACGGCTGGTCCCAACGTGGAGAAGGCCTTCATGGCAAATGAAGCTTGGCTTTTCTTGTCCCCGAACTTTTGTTTGTCGAGTTCATGCAGACCTGAAGCAGCGGCGCCGCCAATAGTTGCTTCCATCAAAGTCTGCTCATCGCCAAGGGCGATTGCTGTCTGCATGGTCTTCATGGCCCGCTTCTGCAAGACAGGGGCTTATGGAACTGTATATTTCTTCTTGATAAGCATAATTGAACCGACTTACGCATACCGCTTCTCGACCAATGATGAAAAAGATAGTTCGCAAGCACCAATCACAGCGCTCTCGACTGGACGGCGACTTGGCATGAGCTCGGCTTTACCCGTCCTGACGCCCGTTCGTTGACCGTAAGCGCAAAGGCGGTGGTAATACAACCCTTTCGTCTATATCGGCCACTTGGGGCCGGTGGTCGCAGCAGCAGTTGACCAAGAAAGAGCGTTCTTCACACCCTCATGGCCTCCCGCTTCCTGTTGACACTAGCCTTACCAGCCCAAAAGGTCTATTGTCGCTTCATTAAGATCGTCGCACGAGAAACCACATGTTGGCGGGATGCGATGGTAGCAGCGTGTGTGATAATGCTTCTGTGCCAGGCGTCTATAGAGCAGGGCGAGCAATAATCAGCTGAAGATGCCAGACTGACTTTGGTTAAATCCTTTCGGCCTTTCTTCATATGATCGCAATGACATGATCGGTGTTAGCTCCGGTGTGTTGGCAGGTAGACCATATGAATCGGCGGTGTTGTTGTCCAGGTGGATTTGCTTGCTTGAGGCGGTGCTGCCGCGTTTTCGACACGACATTTGATGCCCCTGTTCACGCTCATTCTGTGAGCCAAGTGCGCACGCGTTTCTTGGGCATCACGAGGATGCGAACCAAGGGGCTTCGCTGGTGACCATTATTCGTGTCCCACTCTAATCCATCCACCATCGCATCTCCTCAGCTTGGATCTAGCTGGTAAGTGGTAACAACCTTTGGGCTTCGCCAGGGCGATTGAAGACTCCGCAAACCGACTTTCGCCTAAGTCGATACCTCGTGCGGTGCTTCAGGGTGTCTCATCTCTGCGCCTCTTTCTTGGACGACGAGGGAGATGTGCTGACATTAGCCTCGCCTCCAAATCCAGGAAGAATGCAGACCATTCGGGCCACGGGATTTGCTCGAATGTCGAACATGATATGATTGATGGTTGACTTTTCACGCATGGTTTGTCGAATTGATTCTCCACGAACATCATGCCGGCCTTCTCTTCTGTTTTTGTTCGGGCTTTTTCTTACCTTTCATGCATCTCCTTCGCTGTCGCCGTACAAATTTACCACATAGTACTTGAAGTTCCTCTGCTGACCGTGGAGTCACATTAACATCTTTGAGTTTAGGTGGATGCCGTATCCCGGCCAGTAGAGATGATGGGGCGTTCGTACTTGGAATGTGCCAGCTCAGTCACCCGCTCGGTCCATTCGGTAGCGGCATGTGCGGTGCTCATCGAGGTCCGACAGTGGTTCCTGCATCGTAGGCGAAATTGCGTTCATGAATGGGTTATCCCCATACCCTTCTTGGAGGTATTGATTTTTACAGTTCGCGTGCAAGAAAACTGAGATAATGAACTGCTGTGGCGGGAATGTTGGTGATACCTTCGAACCAAGAAAACCTCCATACTAACCATCTACGCACATCATGAAGCTAGTGGAAAAGAATGGATACCTGGTACAGACCTTAGGACATGGGGACATGGTCGTACAACTTGGCAACCTTCAATAGTCAAGTAGAAAGGGAGATGCAAGATTGTTTCACCTATGTGCGGAGTAGTGGAGGAGACACCCTCTATTCACCTCAAGTTTTATAGGGGCTGGTACAGCGAGGCACCGGAGAGACTCAGGTTGGCTTAGATATTGCTCAGTTCATCACGATAAACCTTAGCTTGAAACTTCGAAAGTGGGTATTGAACGTGAGTCGGGAGGTTCGTTTTCAGCCCGTCACTGAAAGGTACGCAGTGACGCATGCGGGGTGCCAAGAGCACGCGATGGCCAAGTGACAAAGGTCTGGAGCGAACTAATGCCTAGGCTTCAAGGCGTCAGGCGTAATCCTCCACCGCTTTCGAATATCTGGTACAATCAATAGATACCCTTTCGTGTCATCTCCATAGTCTAGATCACAAGCAGTCTCCACTATGCAAATCAAGTCTGTCTTTGCTAGCAAATCTAAGAGCTTTTTGGACTAACCTCGAAGCAGAGTCCGCACCCTCACAGGCAAAGAGATCGAGCTCGATATTGAGCCGGACTACAAGGTAGCCTTCCGTTTTCAGCCTCAGTGACTGTCAAGTCAGGGCTCGGCTGATGGATTCAGGTATCGCGCATAAAGGAGCGTGTGGAAGAGAAAGAAGGCATTCCGCCCGTCCAGCAGCGACTCATCTTCGGTGGCAAGCAAATGTATGGAACCCCTGTGCCTGGAACCAATATATGCAACCATCTCTGGCTTCTGCTTCCTTCTCTGCCACAAGACCCAGGCCGCAACTAACGACGATTCTACGTAGGGCTGACGACAAAACTGCCGAGGAGTACAATCTCGAAGGCGGAGCGACTCTACATCTGGTGCTTGCATTGCGTGGAGGGTCGGCATGATGGATTGAAGCAGCGAGGGTCATGGCAGGAGCAGGCTTCAAGGACGAATAGACGAGCACATGAGCATGATACCAATCTTGGACTTGTAGTAGAAATGCTTCGTTCAGGCGAACACAGGCGTTCAGTCGAATGGCATTGAACGGAGGCATCTGTCACTGAGACCACTAGGCGATCCTCACCAGTCTGCACAGCATCTGACTTTCAATCTTTCTACAGCTCTGTTGCATACATGAAGTAGCGTCCAAGGCCTAGCACTGCTCTAATTACAAACTCAAACGCTTGCTGGCACTTGGCCTTGCATCCCAATAAATCAAAACGCCAAAACCATGATGCTTCTGTGGACGCTGCCCAGTATGCACGTAACCCCACGCCGTCGTAGCCTTTCCCTCGTCCGACGTGATGCATTCCAAGGTCATTAAGGGTCAACGCTCAAACGGCATACCCAATGCAACCTTTTCCTCCAAAGGTTCAAAACCAGTCCGCAAGGCAATCTGCACAGCCCAGTCTGCAGATCAGATCCGTTGCCAGGACATCGTGTCAAAGCCATCAAGATTTGATGCGCTTGTTGGGCAGCAGAACATTGACGACCCTTTTCCTCTTGGCTGCGAGGTACCGTTCGGGCGAGGTCGTTGGCTTCAGTTTGGGAATCCTGTAAATAACGGGAGGCTGCGGGAACGGCGTAGGAGCCTTTTCCGGTCCAGTGACCTTGTCCCCAGTGATCTTATCCCCAGTGATGGACTGTCCAGAAGTCGCCTTCTCCGTCGTGGGAAGTACGACAGTCGGGCCCTTGAGAATTTTCACTGGTTCGAGAACTTTGACAGTCTGCTGCGGCTTTGCTGACTCCTTGCTTGGCGAAGACGTCTTTGGGACCGGCGCAGTCTTGGTGCTTGCAGGAAGCGGAGCAGGTTTGGCGTGGTCGGCGACCATGCCAGTCGGAGCCTTGCGGATCGTGCTTGCACGGTTCAGCAGGAGATGGGTAGGCGTGGCCAGCGCCGCACTGTCGCGTTTGAACTTGGCTTCCTGGGTCTCGCGCTTGACGCGGTCCATGACGCCTTTGCTGGTGGTCGTCTTGGTACGGGAGCCAGAACTGAACGAGAGGACGGAGCGGTCCTGAGCGACACGGACTGGACGGGGCTGAGCCTTCGAGTGCAGCTTCTTGGGGTCGATAGGGACGGTGCTGATTGTCGTGGTGTTCTTGGCTTTCTCCTCGGCTTTCTTGCGGAGTGCAGTACGGAGCTCCTCTTCCTGCTTGAGATACTCGACTTGTGACTCCTCCTTCAGCTTCTGCAGACGTTGTTAGCACGAACATGCCACTGCGATATAGAACACAGTGAGGGAAGCGAAGGTGCCTACCTCGTAAACTTGCCACCAAGTAGTGGGATCCTCGGGCTCCACCAGCTTCTTCTCCCAGTGCAGAATGTCTCTCTTGATGTAGGTACGCCACAACTCGGCATCGTTGGCAGCGATTTGGGGACACTTCGCTTCAATGGTTTTCTGCCCCACCATTAGCATCCTCGCAAGACAACTGGGGGAGATTGACATACCAGTTGATCAGGGTTCTCAATCTTCTTGAGGAGACTGCGGACGATGTGGTAAGGAATGTCTCCAACATCATCGAGTCCTGCTATCGAGTCAGTGTGATCGGTTACTTGAACTCCCAGTGTACTCACTGTCAATGTTGCGGGCCAGCTGGTTCTTGGCCATATCGGCAAGCTTTGGCACAGGCATGTTGAATTACAATGATGGTTCCTTTGTCAAGGTCTGAAAGTGCAAGGACTGAGACGAGTTTCTCTCGTCGAGGACAATGAAGGACAGGTGTGAGAAGTGCGAGATTGATGTTCAACTTTGCAAGTTGCGAGAGACTCAGAGACTCAACAGCAGTAAGACGACTGTTCAGTGACAGATAGAAGGTTTGCAGGAGGAGAGGAGAAGAGAAGAAGTGAAGAGGTAGAGGACTGGGTGGGAGATATATAGGTGAGAGAGAGGGAGCTGTCTTTGTGGTCTGAGGGAGGCTGGGGGCCCATGACAATAGACAATAGGAAAATCGTGGGTCCAGTCATCTCTGACCCATTCTCTCAGTGAAGATGACTTATTGTCGCTGAATAGAGTTTGCGACAATAGCATGTCAAAAGTGGGAACCGTGGTACGGAGTGAAGGAGGACACCCATGGATCCAACATGACCTCGGGAGTCACAATGATGCGGCTCTAGATTGCTGATCTACATTCTACAAGTACCTAGGTACTCACTGAGTCACGGTGCTGCACATACAAATAATAAATACGGCAACACCACCCCATCAATTATTGATTCCGAGGTTCAACGGATTTTGCGAGAGCACTTTACATCCATGGCATCACACGAGTACGGACTTTTGGATCAGGCTGAAGAGGGTAAGTTGAAGAAGGAAGGCACTCGAGTCTACATTCTGACGCTACATTCTGTAGATCAAGTCCACAAGTCGCGCCTACTGTCAATCGAGGACCGGGCATTCAAACGCATCACCAAGCGTCTGCTGGCAGCTGACAGTCTGATCTCTGCTTCTCGCTCCTCGCTTCCGACTCCACCTCCCGATTCCACCGGTACCGATGACGGCGCAGTTGCGGATGCGGACTTGGAGAAGCAAACACAGGAGCGCTCGCGATGGCGAGAGGAGATGCTTCTAGACTTTGCCGCATTCGAGTCGAGCATCGTCAGGATTCAGCTGCTGCGCACGAGCAACGAGCGCGAGCGGGAACGGTACGCGGCGGAGAAAGTCAGAATTCTGGAGACGGCCCAGGCGATCAAGCAGAGTACCGCGGATCTACGAGTCCAACTCGAGGAGTCACAGAAGCAACTAGCGCTGCGGAAAACCTACGACGAGCTAGCGGAGAAGATTACCGGTAATCGCTTGTTGCGACCAAGGGAAGAACAGCAGGCGCAGCTGGAAAAGCTGGAAGCGGAAATTGCAGAGTTGGAGCAAGAGAGCCGAGAGTACGCACGCACATGGGCGGAGAGACGCGAACAGTTCGGCAGGATCGTGGAGGAGGGCCGGCAAATGTTGAGGCTGATCCGTGACGAAAAGGAAGAGGCGGAGAGAAAGGAAGGCATGGAAGGCGGAGACGATGCTGATGAGGCCGGAGGCAGTCCGACAAGAGAGGCAAGCACGGCCGGCACCCCGGGTCCGGACCAGGGAGAGTCAACACCATTGCACATGAGTCACGAGGGATCCGCTAGGTTGCATGTGCACAACGATCGGTTGGCTCCACCTTCAGCGCGTACCGGAACCTCTAGCAGAGACCGCTCGCCAGCTGATCCTGACAACAACAGACGTCGCGAAGGTGAACTGGACGACACGTACATGGGCGAAGGCGGCGCGGGTCTCGAGCAGGGAGAAGAAGTCGAGTCAGACATAGAAGAGGGAGAGGAAGCAGAGAGCCCACCGCATCGGGACGATATGGACACTACCTAGGTCCATTTGGTTGCTCAAGCTGGGTGGGGCAGGTCTCACTGCTGACCTCCATGTCTAGCAGAAAAAACAAGTTGTAAGATACAGATTCTGCCGGAATCAAGAAACTTCTCGAATGCTCTTCTTGGCTTCCGCCACAACATCCTTTGCCTTGGTGATCTCCTCCGCCGAGCCTGGTCCGCTGTTTTCTTTTACTTCCTCCTGCACGCATCGTGAGCTAAAAGCGCAATTGCTTGCTGCCACCTACCAGCTGCTGCTCCAGTTTCCCGATCGCATCTTGTATCCTTGTTTTCAGCGGAGAAAGCACCTTCCTTGTTTCCTCCAGGGCTTGACGCTACAGCAATACCAAAAACCATCAGCATATAGGGGTGATTCTATCGGCTTGCTAACGCACCTCCTGCTTCAATTCGAATTCTGCATTCTCATCCTCATTGGTACTAAGTTCGGACTCGAGCTTTTTGATGCGACCCTGCTGGTGCGCGAGCTCCTTATGGTAGCTGGCTTCTTCTTTGACGAGACGCGAGACGGCCGAGGTAGCCACAGCAAGCTGCGACGGAGGTGGCATGGCTACTGATTTTGTGAAGTTCAAGTTGTTCCAGGGACATTCAACAAATACGTCTTGCTTGTAGACCCAGGTTGCAACAAGACTCTTCACGGCGATGAGTCTGAAGCTGCCTCGTACCAGTTGACCATATATCACTGCCTTTTCTGGACCCCACTCATCTGTAAAGTGGGAGTCCCATGGATGGGGTTAGCGCCATGCAAGCACTTAATTTCATGTCGCGTCGACTAGCGCGTCGCGTCTGACCTTGGGTTCCCACTGAACTCCTCCCCACTTGACAATCAACCACCAAGCCTCCATTCGTCAACATCACAATGTCTTCCCCAGCGTCGCGGCGCTCGCAGCGCAATTCTCAATCTGCAACCCCGCGGAGGAGCGCACGCTCATCGCAAGCCCTGCAAAGCAGTCCGGTCGGCAATAATGCCGCCGACGAGCAACTCTTGTCCGAGGCCTCGCAGGCGTCGAATACACAGGAACCTCAAGGCACGCCCACTGCGAGACGACAGCAACCCGCTGTCGCTGCTTCGTCGCCTCTGTTCTTCCGTTCATCCCCCGCTGGCGGCAGGGAGACGGGGAATGGGATCAACATCAGCTCGCCCCTGAGGCAGCCGGCAACTCTTACCGATGGTGAAAGAACTCCTAGAGCATCAGGACAGCGCGCAGGAGGTATTGCTTCGACTGTGTCTATGAACGATCTGGCGACGTGCTTAACTTACCTTGTCACGTAGACTCTTCCCCGATTCGCTATGACCCCAGCTCCAGCGCAGCAAACGGACCGCGGTCCGACAACATCAGAAGCAGCAGCAGCAATTTGTTCATACGCTCTTCTCTTGGCAATGCGTCACGAAACCGGCGTAGCGATATCCATTCTGACATCATCGGCTCAAGCGCCGCGAGGCGCCAAAGGCTGTTCGTGGATGAGAATGGCGTCGCAATCGGCAGCGGTGAACACCCGTCTGATGCCCCCACCTTCTCGAATCTTGATCCCAATACGTCTGACGCAAATGCGTTGGGTGGGGAGTCTGGAAGGTTCATATGGGGCACCGACGTGTCCCTTATGGATACGATGAGTGCCATGAAGGATTTTCTGTTGAACTTCCAGAAGAAATACCGATTGATCCATGATGGAGTTATCGAGAAAGACACTCATTTAGATTCAGAGCACGTCGGTCACCAAAAGGAATACATGGAGATGATGAAGACGATGCTCGACCTTGGTGTCACTGCGCTCAATCTAGATGCGAAGAACCTAAAGGCATATCCCCCGACGAAAAAGCTGTGGTATCAGCTACAAGGATTTCCGAGCGAAATCGTTCCAATCATGGACTTGGCCATCAGGGACGTCATGATCGATCTGGCCGAAAGTCGCATGAAGGAGATGGTGGCCCAACGCCAACTGTCTCATGCCCAAAGGGCTGTCTCTGGACCTTCAAGTTCAGCCCCACAGGTACCGAGCTCGGAGATGAACTCGCAAGAGGATCGCGCAAATGGGAATGGGACAGCTCTCGCAGATGTGCCTAATCTTGTACGAGAGGTGGAGGGTAAAACTTACCGCGTCCGGCCGTTCGGGCTTGACAAGGCCGTGAACTTGCGAGACTTGAACCCAGGAGGTATGTGACGGTATAATAGTCACGAGAGCCGTCAATGCTTACATTGAAGCAGATATGGACAAGTTGGTGAGCGTCAAGGGACTTGTTATTCGGACAACGCCAATCATTCCAGACATGAAAGACGGCAAGTCCTCTTACTATTCAAATCATTCTCTTACTGACAATACTAGCTTTCTTCCGTTGCGCCGTATGCCATCACAGCGTTCGGGTGGATATCGAGAGAGGGAAGATTGCAGAGCCCACGCATTGTCCCAGACAAATCTGCGGCTCGGCAAACTCGATGCAAATTGTGCACAACCGCTCTGGATTCGCGGACAAGCAGGTCATCAAGCTGCAGGAAACGCCTGACAGCGTCCCTGATGGCCAGACACCTCACTCGGTCTCACTTTGCGCTTACGATGAGCTGGTTGATGTGTGCAAGGCTGGTGACCGAGTCGAGGTTACTGGTATCTTCAAGTGCAACCAAGTGAGGGTCAACCCCCGTCAGAGGACCGTTAAGAACATATTCAAGACGTATGTCGATGTCCTGCATATCCAGAAGGTGGACAAACGACGAATGGGCATTGATGTCTCAACGATCGAAGAGGAGCTGTCCAACCAGATTGTCGGAGACGTCGAGGAGACCCGAAAGGTCACCGAAGAGGAGAAGGCGAAGATTGAAGCGACGGCCGCCCGCCCAGATGTCTATGAACTTCTGTCCAGGTCCTTAGCGCCAAGCATCTATGAGATGGATGACGTGAAGAAAGGCATCCTGCTGCAACTGTTCGGCGGGACCAACAAGTCCTTCCACAAAGGCGGCAACCCAAAGTATCGAGGCGATATCAACGTCCTACTATGCGGAGATCCATCGACGTCGAAATCTCAGCTTCTGCAGTACGTGCACAAAATTGCACCTCGTGGCGTATACACGAGCGGAAAAGGCTCCTCTGCCGTTGGTCTTACTGCATACGTTACTCGCGACCCCGAGACTCGGCAGCTAGTCCTCGAATCCGGCGCTCTCGTCTTGTCAGATGGCGGCGTATGCTGCATTGACGAATTTGACAAGATGTCCGACAGCACCCGCTCGGTTCTCCATGAGGTTATGGAACAGCAGACAGTGTCCATTGCCAAAGCAGGCATCATAACCACTCTGAATGCTCGCACAAGCATACTGGCATCCGCAAATCCCATCGGCAGCAAATACAATCCGAATCTGCCAGTCCCGCAAAACATCGATCTGCCGCCAACTCTGCTCTCCCGTTTCGACCTGGTCTATCTCGTGCTTGACCGGGTTGATGAACAAAACGACCGTCGGCTCGCACGCCATCTTGTTGGCATGTACCTCGAGGATGCGCCTCAGAATGCAAGCGCGCTGGAGATTCTGGTGAGTCATGACGCCCGTTTGCATCGCTAAGCTTGACACGCAAACAACCTCTAATTGCCTTCTAGCCTGTGGAGTTTCTTACCTCCTACATCTCTTACGCTCGTACCAATTGTGCACCCGTTCTTACTGAAGCCGCTTCTATCGCGCTCGTCGACGCTTACGTGCAGATGCGTGCTCTGGGCGCCGACGTTCGCGCAGCAGAGCGCCGGATCACGGCGACTACGCGGCAGCTCGAATCCATGATCAGGCTTGCTGAAGCGCACGCCAAAATGCGTCTTTCTCGCACCGTGGAGTCCGTCGACGTGGCGGAGGCAGTGCGATTGATTCAGACGGCGCTGAAACAAGCAGCGACAGACGCGCGAACCGGTCTGATCGATATGGGCCTTCTAACAGAGGGAACGAGCGCCAGCGAAAGGAGAAGAAAGGCCGACCTGAAGAACGGCGTGCTTAGCACGATAGACGAGCTGACGAGAACCGGCGGATCCGTACGTATCAGCGACGTTGTGAGGAAGCTGGGAGATGAGAGCAGCGTTGCTGTCGATTCGGCTGAAGTCAATGAAGCACTCAAAGCGTTGGATGCCGAGGGGCTGGTCCAGCTTTCTGGTGAAGGGCCCAGAAGGTCGGTTCGACGTGTTACTGGGGTGGCCTGATTTGGTGCTTGTTTACTTCATGCAATTAGATGGAAAGTGTAGATCAACGTCATTGTCCTTTGGCAAGGCAGGAGGGGACTAAAGCCTTTCCTTTGTCTTTGTTCCAGTACGGTGCATAGTTACTTGAATAAGTAAATCTGGGCATGGAGTAGATTATCGAGGGTGTTAATCTCAGATACTGGTTTACCTTGAAGACACCCCCGACCACCTCTTTGCTCATGAGCGAGAATTGCTCATTATGTCTATTGTGAAAAGAAGCCGGGGCCGTAGGGCCACCCCCCGGAAAGAGACCCCGCTCCCTCGTCTCCAACCGTCCAACGACACGCCGTCGTTCACTGCAAACATCTCCCTCAAGCTCTCCAACATGGCTTGAGAAATCAAAGTCGCAACATTACACATATCACATCGGACGCAAGCGCGAAATCCCACCGTAGAGCCATGCTGAGAAGGCTGTTGGACACGCAATGCGAGTCCAATCGACCGGTTACCTCTGAATGCGGTTTTCGCAGTTGAAGTCCGATTTCGGACTTGGGTCTGCGATGGTCGCAACTTGCGCCTGACGGCAACCCTGTAGCAACCAATGGAGCGGCTTTTCAGGATTAAAGACGCGTATGCTGCGGACGATGCGGTGTACATATGTTGGGCCTCTGGGCCATTCCTCTCGACATATATAACTAGGAAACCCGTCGTTGCATCTTGTTGCTTCATACGCTTAAGCTTCCTTCAACCTCAGCACTCCTCTTTGCTTGAGCACCTTTCTTGCTCTTTACTCATATTCATCTAATTTTTCTTCGATCCTAGAGGCAGACTTGTCCTGCTCTTTCCGTTTACTTTCTTCGCACCATGTCACAACCGGGTGATGAAAATCCTTTCGCGCCCTTTCCGTACAATGCCACTCTATGGAACAATCCAGAGCTGTGCACTCGAAGCACTTGTCCGCTCTCCTTTGCCTCGCTGGTCTATATCCCGAACCTGGCGGGCAATGCCTTCTTCGCTGCCTTTTTTGGCATTGCCTTGTGCATCCAGCTCTTCTTGGGCATTCGTTATCGTACATGGGGCTTTATGGTTGGCATGGTGGGGGGTTGTCTTTGTGAGCTCATTGGCTATGTGGGAAGGATTCAGTTGCACAACAATCAGTTTGACGGAGACGGATTCTTCATGTAAGCCCATCCGGTTAGGACACATCACGGGCTTCATAATGCTGATACATCTACTTCAGGTACATCGTCACCCTGACTATTGCGCCTGCCCTCCTGGCAGCCAGCATCTACCTGTGCATATCCCGCATTGTGTTGGTCTATGGGCGCAACCACTCCCGCTTCAGTCCCCGCACGTACACGGTCTTCTTCGTCACTTGCGACTTCATATGCCTCCTTCTCCAAGCGGCGGGAGGCGCTATTGCTTCGACAACCGAGGACGACGCGGAGGGTCAAGCTGGGATTGATACTATGCTTGCCGGTATCTGCTTTCAGGTCGTTGTTCTGATCGTTTTCTTCGCTGCCTGCGCAGACCTGGCCGTTCGTATCAGACGGGCGAGCGAAGTGGACTACAACCCCGATTTCGTCGAAGTCAGGCGCGGCTCATTCTTCAAGGGGTTTCTGGCAGCGCTGGGCTTCGCAAGTTTGGCCATTTTCATCAGGAGTGTTTTCCGTATTGCGGAACTGAGGGAAGGCTTTGACGGACCGCTGGCTCAGGACGAAAATTCCTTCATGGTGTTGGAGGGGGCCATGATATCTGTCGCTGTGCTGCTGTTGACAATTTGGCACCCAGGCATCGCTTTCCAGAGGCAATGGAGCAACGCAGGCTGGACTTTGAGGAAAGGTCGTCAGGCTCATCAGTCTGGACCCGAGAAAGATACGGAGGCACAAGAGGCGATGTGAGAATCGTTAGGGTCTAGTGATGAGGGCAGTCAAAGCACTTGATTTTCTAGATGTAAATTACATTACCAAAGTGATAATGCACATTTATAGTGGGTTTAAAATCATCTATATAATATGGAGTACCACTGAGAAACAGCATAAGATCATTGAACACTGGATGCCTTGAACACTGGATGCCTTAAATCAAGTAACCGCCCGTTGATCCTCGCTGACCTATTGTGCTCTTCACCCTTGGATCTGACTACGTGACCCTCCTATGTACTCAGAACAAGCACTACACAAACTGCCCTCGTTGATGAAACCTTTGGGCAACGCATTGATCTCATGAGTTGCAGGCTTAACTGAAACCCTCTATATACCTTCTTAGATATGGACGAAGACGCCCAGTTCCCCGAAAGTCCTTCGGCTCCGTCTGAACTACCACCCGGGAGAGCAAAAAGCTGCACCAATTGCAGACAGAACAAGGTGCACCCCCAGCAGCCGACCACTGAGAGACGTGCTGATGCATCAACCAGCTCAAATGCGATACAAAACGCACCTATCCTGCGCCCTGTACGAGGTGTAAATCTAAGAATCTCCCTAACTGCAAGTTGGATGCGTCTTTCAAGCGAATCCCGGCACGTCGGCAAGTTCGATGCCCAGAGCAAATGTTTAACGTACTCACGATCACGGCAGACATGTCCAAAAGCTGAAAGAGGAGCTGAATCAGCTGCGCGTGGCCGTCGGAAGGAACGGCTCATCCAGCAGGGGGTCCACAGATCCTCATCGAGCACCAACAGAAGCGCCAGAGGTGCCGTCCTCAAACTCAGCATCAGTATCCGAAGTTTCGACGACTGCCAAAAGCGTCCACATATCGAAATGGCTTCTGTTCGACGACACCGTGGAAACAGGAGCCAAGTCACTCGGGTCCGTCGTGCTAATTACCGATACTGTTCTTGACCTTCTCAGACAGTACGCTTGTCCTCCTCCGTAATATATTAAAAATCCCATTTCTCATGGACACCACAGCTTTGACAGCTTTTATATTCCCCATCTTCCATTCCTACAGTCCGTTCGGTCACCGGAGGCTCTATTCGAATCAAGTCGAATTTTATTTTGGACTGTGATGATGGTGTCCAGCCAATGGCACCCTTCTTTGCAATACCTTCATGCGCCTCTCGTAGAGTCCCATGGGTCATTGATATCGACTGTTTTCAACAAGGCGATTGCACCAGTAGAGTCTATTCACGCTCTTCTGATTATGATCATGTGGCCTATCCCAAGGGGTAGCTTGAAAGACGACCCTAGTTGGATGTACAGCGGGTTGCTGTTGAATGCCGGGATGCAAATCGGATTACACCGTGCTGCTCTCGTGGGAGAGGATCCTGAACCGGACTATGACGAGCGTGTGGAAGCGAGCTCCGTAACAAAGACCCTGACATGGCTGTCCTGCTTCAATAATAACGTCATGTAAGCGATCTCATATGTGATGATTGATGACCAGTCCGGTTCATGGAGTAAACAGGCTATCGTCTTTCTTGGGCTTCTGTCCTCAACTCTGCTTGCCGTCACAGCTGGATCAGGTATCTAAAACCGCCCGGGGGATTGCCGTACCGAAAGACTTCGCCGCTCAAACCGAAATTCAGCTCCAAATATCTCGTTATACGGCTAACTTTGATGGCGTTGTTGAAGATAGCACTCGCTACTCGCTCATACAAATATTCGAGGGTGAGCTTAACAGGGTGAAATCCGACTATCAGGAGACCTGGACGGAAGAGCTCGAAATCCAGTTCCAGGCTGCTAAGATTTACCTGTTTTCGCTTTGTCTTGTGACGGAGCGATCAACCTGTCCCATAGGTTCCGGAGAAGCCAATAACCATCTCCCGTTTCATATCGTTATGTCGAAAGGATTCACAGCAGCCAGCTGCTTGATCCTCACCGCACGGCGGATCGACCTGCGAACTGTACCCCAAGGGTCGTATCCCCAAACGAGTGGTGCGAACAGCCCATTCCTATTTTACCCAAGGCCATACCTCACCTCGATATTCTTTGCAGCCGTTTTTCTGTTGAAGTTCTTAGTCGCGCAGCCGCTGGCCTCGCACGAGGATCGTCAAGTGGCGGTAGACCGAATAAGCACCTGTCATCAGTTCTTTTCACAATTTCAGAGGAGCCGTGAACACAACCGGGGAGTGTCATTTATTGAGTTGGTTGGCGGAATCATAAAGCTAGGTGGTGGCAAGCCGGACCTCAGTATCAAGAGCCGCTTCGGAGCGTCTCTGATCTTCGACGGCACTTACTCGGTCTATCAATTCCGCAAGAGACTCGAACAGCAGGAGGACCCTTTCATGACGGCAGATGATCGCTCTGATTTGGCCGGCTTGCCCTCAAGACCATGCTATACGAAAGAAGAGGGTGGAGAAGCAGCAGAAGCGAGCTCTTTACCCCCCAATGCAGGGTGGACTGGAGACATTTTTGATGATATCCTGTCAGATCTGATGCAGGGTAACGGCTTTGACGATCCAATGTTTCCCATGATGTGATGAAGATAGCAACTTGTCTTGCTTCATGCTAGCTGTCCATAGGTGTGTTGTTTATAGAAGTGGATGCAGTTGGAAGCCATTTTGTAAACAACCGGGCTAACGTCGGGCCAACACCGGAAATGTACTGCGGAACTTGGAACCACCGAGGTCTCATGCCCACGCGGGCGACGTCGACTTGATCCGGGCCAAGCCGCTTGACATGCCAGAGATGGTTACAAGAGGTCCACAGCCAAGACACATCACAAACCCCGAATGACCCTCTGGGCCCAAGAATGGCTACACCGGCCCAGCCTTCTATCTCAAACACCTTTCGCATGTCCATCTCTTCGCCGATCTGGATCACTACCTGCTCTCCATCGAAGCGACGCGCGAGTTACCTTAGGTGACCCTCACGCGTCTTAGGGGTCCCGCCGGGGGATCACCCTGTTCGCCCATATCGAAATATGGACGCGCCTCCGTCATATCATAGCAGACGCCGGAGTACTTCGTCTGTCGGCGGAGGTGGGATAAACGGAGGGAACACCCATGGTCACCGGAGAGCAAGGTCGGAGCTTGTCTTGGAGGCACAATCTGAGCGAGAAGAAGACCATACCGGCGGACTTCTCGACGACTCCGACAGGACGGATAGCTCCGATTTCGAGCTTGACGAGCTGGCGGCGGAAGAAGGGCTTGAAGATGACGAAGAGACAGGCTTGACTCTGGCCGAAAGGCGGAAAAGGAGAAGGAGAAAACGTCGGAATACCCGACTGGACGAGCGAGTCGCTGGAGATATTGAAGGCGCAAAAGCACGAGAGCAGCTTGCGAAATTTAGTGTCCTCAAGGCTTCAATCATCAACGGGACTCTGATAGCGCTCTGGTATGTATTACCATTTCCAGCGCATCCACTTCACGATCATACACTGAGAAATGACCTTCCAGGTACACGTTCTCAATCATAATCTCTCTTGTAAGTCCCTCCTGTAACGTCAATATCGGAATTCGAATTACTTATACACAGTGCAGTATAACAAGTGGATGTTCTCACCAGACCGGCTCAATTTCCCCTTTCCGCTTTTCACCACCAGCATGCATATGGTGATTCAGTTCTCCCTCGCTTCCCTTGTGCTATTTGCAGTTCCTAGTCTCAGGCCAGGGAACGCCTCACTCCACACTCCATCTCCACAAAGCGACGAGCACACTCCGCCAGAGTCACATGAATCCAAGAAACCTTTAATGACAAAATGGTTCTATCTGACGCGTATTGGTCCATGTGGAGCAGCAACGGGTCTGGATATTGGCTTGGGGAATATGAGCTTGAAGTTCATCACGTTGACCTTTTACAGTCAGTTGCGTCTCCCGGCCTTCCTCGAAACGTGATGCTGACACAGTATATGAAGCCATGTGCAAATCCTCGGCACTGGGGTTCGTCCTTATGTTTGCATTTCTCTTCCGGCTCGAGAAGCCGTCTTGGAGGCTTACTGCCATCATCGCAGTCATGACGATTGGAGTCGTCATGATGGTGGCCGGTGAAACTGCGTTCAATCTACTCGGATTCATACTCATCATGTCATCTGCCTTAGCATCGGGTTTCCGCTGGTCTCTCACCCAGATCCTCCTCCTCCGCAACCCGGCCACCTCTAACCCATTCTCGTCCATATTCTTCCTCGCTCCTGTCATGTTCGTCAGCCTTCTCGTCATCGCATTACCTGTAGAAGGCCCTAGTCAGTTGGCCGCCGGTTTGAGCACCCTCGCTTCCGCCAAGGGCACGGCACGGACCGTAGTAATCCTATTTTTCCCGGGGCTGATCGCCTTTCTCATGACGACGTTCGAATTCGCACTTCTCAAGCGCACCAGCGTCGTCACTCTTAGCATCTGCGGCATCTTCAAAGAGGTCGTCACCATCAGCGCGGCCAGCATCACATTCGACGATAAGCTGACGGCGGTCAACGTGTCTGGTCTTGTCGTCACCATTGCCTGCATCGCAGCATACAACTACATGAAGATTCGCAAGATGCGCGAAGAAGCGCGCGCCAACGCACACGTCCCCAACGGAGAGCAGTACGCTCCGGTCTTGTCCGCGGAGCCGGAACCTGACGTGCCAAAGCGGACGAGCACCAGTCATCTGATCAGGAACTCTTTGAGCATCCGGACCGTTCTGCAGGCGGAGCGAGCTAAGGATGAGAGTCCGGTACGGTCTTCACCGGTCAAGCGGCCGGCAGACTTGGACTGACGTTTTCTGCGTACAAATGCTTGCATTGGTCCATGTGAGGCTTTGTCTGCTTTGTGTCGTTTGGGCTTGATGAGTGAAGTGTTGATATTGGCCTAGCATATTAGCTCAGGACTGGGTTTTTCGTTTCTTAGGAAGCTGGTTGCTACTGGATCGAACATGATATCCATATACCGTCTTGTATCTATGTTACTCTAGTTTTGTGCACTCGCATCATAGAGCTGTCTACTCCTCATCCCATGGTCACGCGACGTTGAAGAACATAGCGTCAAGTCAATCCATACTTGTCTGTTGTCTGGCTTTGCTTGAAATTCCATTCTGAATGAGCGAGCATTGACACCAAATCCTGGCTTGGCATCCTGGTAAATCCATACTCAGCCTTATGCGATTCACTATTGCACTTCTACCTGGCCGTTCTATTTTCACCACACCAGATTGACAATACCGGGCATCGTTGTCTCAGAAGCCCATTAATTCGTGCGAACACAATCTTTCCGAAAACTCCATAAAGGCCTAGCAGCGTCTGAGGTTACCGATATCGTCGTTGCAGTTAGAGAGATATATCGAGCAAAGTCAAGGAGATTGGTAATAACACAGCGGTTGTGATTCTTTCGAGAAACAATGCACCAACCCGACTACACAGCAAGCCACATCAATAACACCAGCTAGGTGAGAGAGAGAGCGAGCGGGGGAGAGAGAAGTCCTGAAGAAAAAGGAGATACGACGCACTTACCTAGCCCACAATGAAATGAGTCTCGAATCCGATCCGCGTATGAGCTCATGATCATAGACCTATTCTGAGCGCTACTCTTTACTCTCACACGTTGCTCCTTCGATGATGCGTCGTAGGATTGTCTTTGTAGGCACCTAGATAGCAGGTCTACGTGTTGAAGAGAAATAGCTGACTGATGTCACCAGCTTTTGACTGCTGACGCTGACAATCTTAAACAAGAAAGCACTTACTACTTGATACTTATCAATGGCTTATGCTCATCCCTCAGGGGAAGTAAACCCTAGACCAATCGTCTCTGCAATATGACCGCGATGGCAAAGTACTGGCATGAAGGAGAGGAAGCGCCTACCCTTTGAAACAAACGAGTACTGACTCATGCCTCATGGTCTCGTCTGACACCAAGTTCGCAAGAAATGATATAAACTCAAATCAATAGCGCGGAAGTCACCGTGGTCAAATTCCGTTATGATGTTCAGACAAAACGGTCCCTTCAGGAAGTTTAAGCGGTGGCCAAGGGCCTCAGAACTCTACAGGCTGTGATATTTCACCTGTGTAACTGTACAAATATACACACATTGAAAGATCGAAAACGCATCTCGCAAGCGCCTCGTATTCGGACTGAGCTATGCGATCAACGCGCCCAGACTTCCTCATTTTTGCCCATGATTTGGAATGAGACGCCCCATCACGTTCATGCTCGGTAACATCGGCATTCGGGCCTTCGTATATACGATGCGGAGACATGTGACGAACACTTGTGACGTCCTCGCCGAAATTGCTAGCGGGCATCTCCGGTGGTGGCCGTGATATACTCGGCGTCAGTGAGGTAGACTTCAGCTGAGCAATCTTCTCTGAGACGGAGAAGATTTCATGGCTGATGCGTGCTCCAGACTGAGATTAAAGCCGATGGTGGCAACGTGGGGTTGCTAGGCGCACCTCAAAGGGGTGACAAGGCGAATTTCGACGCCATGCGGTAGCAAGAGCTGCCCAGGCGGCCTTTAAACACACGGCTATCCCGAGGTCGGAGGCTCCGCGATGGATGCGAGGATGGCATCGCTACACCGGACCCAAGAGGTCGGTTTGGCACGGTATTGGTAGCAGCAGACGACTACGAGGCAGTCAGTCAGTCAGCCGGCAGAAACGAAAGAAGTAGCATCAACGCGCGTAGGAAGGAGAGAGGGCGGTTACGGGAGCGGTCTGAGGTTTAGGTGACGGCACTAACCTGATCCGGCGCATGAACCGCACAAGGATGCCCAAAAGGGGATCGGGGCGGGCGATGACTAAGCAAGATGGATTACCCCTTTGGGCGAAACTCGCTTCGGACCGATTGGGGGAAATGGCGCGTTTCAGGATGCGCCTCCGGCCGGGTTGGAGGGCTGGTCAGCTCGTTGCCGCTGGCGCCGGCCGCCGTCCTCATTTCCGTCGTCGCCGGAGCTCTGAGACCGTTGCTGCCGGCGCTGCTGGTGGTGCGACGAGTCATGCTGGGAGAGGGACGCCTCTGCGCTTGGACCAATACCTTCCGTATGCGTGCTCGAGATGGTGCCTCGGCGACTCGACGGCCTGCCCGTACCGTCGAGTCCTCGTGCCGACGTGTCACTGCGTGTTCGCGTGTGCGTGCCGCGACGGCCCGACGTGGACGAGGACGACGATGCGTGCGAGAAGGAGGGAGAGGTGAACTGCGGCCCCGACGACGGCGCCGGCGCCGGCTGATGAGGCCCCTGGGCCTTGCGCTTCTTGGGCGAGTTCGTGTATTCTGCTGGAGCAACGACGATGATGAGAGTCCGGACGGCTTTGCAGAAGAGAGCAGGTGGGGTTCAGCTCTTACCTGACGGAGTGGCCGGCTGGTTCGCGCCCGAAGCGGACTGAGTGCTGGGAGGAACCCAATGGTGAAAGTAGATCGAAGGTGAGGAGGACTGCTGATCCTGCTGTGCGGGCTGCGCTGCTTGACTCTGTTGTTGCATCTGAGGCGGTCCCGACGGTGCCGATGGTGGTGGGTGAATCTGCATCTCGTTGGTGGTCAACCTAGGCAATGCTGTGTGTATGGAATGTCGTGGACCAGAATGAGGAGGGCCTGGTGGGCCGGAGATCGAGGGTCTCGCCCTACTCGAAGGCGAGAGCTGTCCCAGGGAATACGATGGACCTGAGAAAGAGTGATGGTGCGAAGGAAGTGAGGTCGATGGCGGAAAATTGCTTCCCTGTCCTAATTGAGACGGGACGCCGTAAGCGGACGGTGGAGGTTGGCTTACCACCCGCGACTCTCGACGGAGGTCAGAAGAGGCCTGAGTTTGCGACAGGTGTTGTTGTTGTTGCTGCTGCTGCTGCTGCTGCTGCGTGGCCTGAATCTGAGCCATGTACTGCTGCAGCCAGTCCAAGGTGAGATTCGTCAGGTTCCCGCCTCCTATACCCGCGAATATCACGGGCACCATATGCGGAGGCACGCCGCCCTGTATCGAATCCCGCAACATGGACTGCTCGATCTTTCGCTGCTCCAACTTCAACGATTCCTGGCGCGTCTTTTCCTCCTCTTGCTTCCTCTTGTCCTCCTCTGCTTTCGCGGTCAGCCAATTTCGCATCGACTCTTCCGCGCCCTGCCACTGAGATGGAGGGGCCGGCATCTGGCCTGAAACGGGTCCCATGGACTGGGATAGCGGAGGCGCGCCTCTGTTGGGGTCTGGCAGCGTCATCGCCGCAGGCGGAGGCAGCCCTCGGTGAGGTTGTGTCATCGTTTCAGCGGTGCCTGCTGCCGCGATGGAGGGGAGGGACCTGCGTTCCGCCTTGGGGGAGAACCGCGTACTCGACAGTGGGAACGGCGGGGAATGGTCATGGGGAGGCTTGTATCCGAAATCTCGCTTTGCTGGGGCAGAGAGAGTGAGTAACATGAGGGACAATGGGAGAAGACTGACAGGTCCGTCGGCATCGGGATGGGGAAGCAAAGGTTAGATGGATTGGGACGACCGGCAGACCGAGTAACAGGTGAGCGGGATGACATACTTTAAAAGACAGACGATGAATGAGTGAGATTTGAGGGAGCAAATGCTCTCAGGCAGCCGAAGCGGCGCCAGGACCGCTTTCGTAAGGCTGGTAGGGGCTATTTTGTCAGGTACCCCACCTGAACGGATGATGATTCGCTGAAGAGGAAGAAGCTCTAAAGGGCTGTGCGCGGTAGGTTGAACGAATGCGAGCGTGCAGGTCCCCCCTCCACTCTGCAAGGCCGATCTTGGAACACAATGCCTCGTGGCTCAGGAAGGACGATCAGGAAGGAAAAAGCATTGAGTAAAAGAGTGGGACTGTTAAGATGACGGTGAAGGGGTGCCGCTTGGTCTGTGAGGAGACGAGCCAAAAAGGAACGATGATGCGTGGCGAGCGGACGCGTTTGCGTATGCCGGGTTGGTGCGGCGTTAGCACCGGGGCGATAACGGACAAGGGAAATGGCTATACAGCCCAAGAGGTACGGAGTTAGGTGTGTACGCAGCAGCAGCAGCACGCACGTCCGTCTCGGCAAATATTGGTAGCAGCGATGCGCTATTGCGGCCAGCGAGCGAGATGGGTCGTAGGATCAATCTGTCGTCAAGGCGGCAGTGGACGGGGCCAACGGCCGCTGCAAGGGGATCAACACGGAGAAAAGAAAAGGACGGACAGGCCGAGGGCGGAGAAGCAGAGCATTAAAGGATCAGAGATCCTGGTGACGTTTTGGGACAGACTGCGGACAGATGGGGACCTACCACCATCACGGATTGAGCGTGTTCGCGGAGAGACGTCCTTAATACATGGCAAACAGCCTGCAGGAGAGATAGGTGCGAGTGATATCGAAAGAGAGAGTGAGAGAGAGATTGAGCAGCACGCCGTGGCAACTGTGGCGCCAACTCCAAAACTGTTCAAGCACAGGTTCAGAAACCCTCTTCATCCTTTTTCCTCATGCTTTAATGACCTGACGTGCATCAAAGCCAGCCAAGCAAACGCCTCTTCTCGAGGAAGTAGCGGGAGTCGGCGGCGGCGGCCCAGTTGCAGGTCGAGGAGCCCGGGAAGGAGGAGGGCGTCATGGCCCGTGAATGCCTGTCTCTACACAGCTCTACGCAGCTGGTACGACGAAGCAGGTGTTTACGTGTAGGCAGCTACCGCAACGGTGCCGAAGTGTGTGCACACAGCTCATACCTGCCGTGATGGACGGGAGCCGGGACGCCCAGTCGGTGAGTCGTGCGCGCATGTATTGCTAGCGACTGAGGTTCGGCGGAAGAACTGCCTGAGTTTGAGCGTGTTCCCAATACAGCAGCAGTACATCCGGTGCGTGATGGCCGGGAAGACGGATCGGGCAACGTTCTGTGGTGCAAAGTCGTGTCGACCACATTCCATCAACTGCTCGGGCCACTCCAGACGCCAAGAATGGAGGCTGACGGCGCCCACGAATGAATGGGAGTTCCAGAAGGAATTGGCGGAACCTTGGAACGACCGCCACTTCTTCTAGCGCGCATCTCCCTGTAATTTAGGGTTCAAGAAAAGAGCCAACATCGGCCATCGCGAATGTGCCGCCTGCCGTTGCCTGCCAATCTCGTTTCGTCGCGGTGCCTGTAAAAGCAAGCCGCAAGATCATGTGTCCACCTCTTGCGGTCAAACAATCAATTATTCTGTACGTATGTGTGTATCATCCCAAGAAGTACAGGGCATGCCTGCTCAGCTAGCGCCGGCAATCTGGCCACGACATGGGCGCGGAAGTACTGATACCTGGTTACGTGACCGTGCCCCTCAAACGTTTGCCAGTGCTTTTTTGGGCGAAGACGAATAGAGCTCCCGAGTTGGAACAGAACCCAAAGCGGACATGTCCGTTGGGCACATTCTGGAGGTGCTCGTGTTGGTCGAGGCCTCTGCGGCGTTATCGGTTTCTCGGTCGCAATCCGATCTTTATCGAGTTATACCGTGATTGCCAGCAAGCGGCTTTGTGGAGGCGGCTCACACGTACTGTTTCAGATTGCTGTCCATGCCGATGAGCTGACCATTACTAACAACACGGAGCCGGTGTTGCCCGTGGGGTATCCGATACTCCATCACGAGCAGGGAACGGGTCGAAGCGAGATATCTCCGCATCGTAGAAGGATAGGGATCCATGTCGGCCGTTCCTCGTGGATGAAAATCTACCAGGATCTTCCCTCGGCCATCAGTGTATGAGCCTTGCGGAAGACTGTACAATTTGAGTTTATCGCGCTCCCTTTGCGTCTCGATCCAGTTCCTTCACAAGATCGAAGGAGGCCGTCAGGCTGCCGAGGGCTCGTAAAATCGAGCACCGTTCATGCGTACCAGAACTGCCCGTGCTTCGGTCTTACTGTCAAACCACATGCGATAGAGAGCATTGCAAACGGAGTGTCCGCCGAACCACCTTGATATGCTGTATGACGCAGGTCGCGTATCAGACAGAATTCCTGGTGGTGCCCGTTGCACCCTTTCAAGAGCTTTGCGTGGTCACAGAAGGACTGCCGTCGGCCCAGTGAGTATTTTGTGGAGATTGAGAAACCCCAGTTGTCGAGAGGGCAGATCAGAGTATTCTTGAGAGGGTCTGTCTGATCAATTGTCGCCCACACTCGCGTTTCGTCTGCTTCCCAGATTCCCTCTGAGTCCTCAGGCTTGCCTCGGCACGGATCATGTAGCCATCAGAGGATAGTAATATCGCGCCGGACGAATGGTGGTCAAAGTTCGAAATCGACTTTGGAAGGGGATGTGACAATCAAAGCCTGTCGGTTATCCAACTGCTGTTGTCAACGAGTATACCGTTTCTCCACGGACGTAAGAATGCTCATGTCGACCGCACCACAAGATGTTGGCAAGTTAAGGACGAGTAACGGAGTCGGTACGAGTACATCGGATCTGTAGCGCTTCGGAGCATTTTCGTGGGCGTAGCCCGCATTAGCGCGCCAATCCTGAACCCTGTACCTCGTTCGACACGAGCGATGGCGCCAACACGGCATCGTCACCTGTTATGAGGGTGTGTGACGCCATGGCGGGCTACATACGTACACGGATTCTCGCAAGCGTGGCCATGCAACCTTGTCACACGCGGACGGTCAAGGTCAGGACTGAATCCGTTCGAGTGCCGCATACCACGCAGTACTTGTCTCCAATGTTGGGCGGGTCTGGTGCGACGCCGTGTGAGATGGGGATTCGATCAGCCATGCCGCTGTCGAAACGCGTGGAGACCGAACCGACCACGTTCGCTACGGAATTCTATCTCGTCCCGTTCGGGATGATCAGCGATATGATGATAACGAATGAAGGTCATCGCGCAGGTGTAACCAGCGCATCTCAAGCCGCAGTCCGTATCGCCTCTAGACAGTCAGAACTAGACTCAGAGGCAGTGCAAGCGATCCATCGACACTCAGCCTCACGCTTTCGTCAACCTCTGAGGCACCAAGGTAACTTGAGAGTGACTTTGGACGATCTACGCCGTGCAACGGCAGGAATAACCCGCCGCGAAGCCGATAGAGCGGCGTGTAAGCCTTTCAAGACGGCTCAGCTTCCGGCTGACCTCACACAGACGATCCGGCACTTGCAGGAAGAAATAGCTCCATCTGCAACCCGCTGTCTCCGTTCGCTTAGACAGGGTGCGGCTCGGTGAAGGGAGATGGTAGCGATCTGCGTGGTAGATGTAGGGACTTCTGGAAGGGACGACCACCCGAATGCGGATACGGCAGTGGAGACTTCGGCTACGGCGCTGCCGACTCGAAACTAGTGCAACAACCCTAAAGTAGTGCAGGGGGCTATTGTTTTGCGCAGTATGTACGGAGTAAAGGCCCGCTACTACCTAAGCAGCTCGCTCAGTAGAGGTTGAGTGGCTCAGAATGGATCGCAGCGACTCCAGTCCAGACATGGGATAAGCGAAGATGAGGTGTGCCGAGTCGCCAGCAGCGATCAACGGTCGTAGATCCTTACGGCGGTCCCCGTCTACGATTTGGCTTTTTGCCAGCGCTATTTCGGCTGCACCGCGAAAGCCGCCTGCTTAGGGTTGCGACAGACACTTGGTATGTTGACTGAAGCTGAGTGGCTGACAAGACCTTTTAGTACCTAGGTAGCTATCCCCTCGGTAAGCCCGGAGAGACTCAATAGGTATCGATATATGGGGAAAAACTGGTCGGAGAAAGCAAGTCTACAGTGCTGAGATGTGAAAGTTTTCCGTGAACAAAAGAAACACCATCGGGAGGATGCCCTTTCCAACGCATACGGTCGGACCACCAAACGCCGCAAAAGTCTGTACATGTACTCCGTTCCGCCTATTAGTCCATGGCGTTGAAACATGGTCTTGTTTCAGCCGTCCTGGGCCCACGCGACAGGTCCCTAGTTGGGACTCTGTCGACAAACAGATTCGACCGCTTTTGGAAGCTTTCGGTAAGCCTCTGAAGTTGTCCCCAACTGAGTCGTGCGGAGTCCTTCGCTGGCAAAAACGCCGCAGTAAGCCAACCGGCCCCGGAAAAGAGCTGCCCGTCTCCAAAGAGGGAGATCTGAAACACAGTGACTTGTAGAAAATGATGAATCGTGTTCACCGGCCGGGCCCACCAGGCCTCGTTCAAGACCGGGCGCGCTTCTTGCGCTGTCTCCACTCCGCCTTGGCCACCCGCATCAAAAAGTCCTCGTCCCTGATGGGGATCCAGGATGTGAGGACTTTCATGGCGTTCTCAAAATCCGAATCGAGTATGATCTCTCGCGTGGCATCGATCAGTGCGGCCGACGTCGCGTGGAGAACGTCCAGATCGCAGCCGAACGCTGAGGCCGGATTGCAGGAGTGGGAAGCGTCTCCGAGGAGCATGAAGACGTCCCAGACCCGCAGCTGCGCCTGGAACGGAATAGAGTAGTTGAAGAGAGTCAGATACCAGCGGGTCCCGTAAGCGGTGGGGGTTATGCCTAGTTTGTGCTTCGCATCCGAGTCAGTAAGCACTATCGAAGCATGATTTGCATTTACCCGTTAGACTCACAAGCTGCTTCGCTACATCGCCATCGGCAAGCCAGTCCTTTTCGAAGTCGCCAAGCGCTTCCATCAGACCGCCGAAGCCGGCCCTGTACAGGTGCTCCAGCCCGCGATGCTGCCATAGCCTCACCATCATGATGAAGGCCTTCTCCTCATCGTAATAGCACAGCAGTGTAGCGGCAAGCGACGCCATGCCCTGGACGTAGCCAATTTCTGGGAAATAAATCGACATTGCGTGGAGCACACGAAAAAGCAGTCTCTGCCTGGATCCAACGTTAGCCTAGACGCGAGACAAAACATATGTATCTCTGGATGAGAGGGCCATACCCTCCGCGATAGCGTCGGCGGAACATGACATGACTGCTTATGGTCCGCGGAACATCTACATCAATCTGCATGTCGTCCGCCGACGGTTGCTCCTGTAGGTCATAGAAAGCATCGACCAGCTCCTCGTCGGAAGCATTACTTGTTTGCTTTGCGCTGGCTGAAAGGAAAGCGTGCCATGCCGTCGCCCGCCAGCTATCCGGTATACCTTTCCACGTCCGGTTGATTAGCTTGGGGTCTTTCGTGTCAAACTTGAAAGCCATGCCGCCGCCTTTCGCGTTTCCCGACAACGGTGTTCCCATCCGTCGCCACTTCTCCTCTCGACTCCACTCCTTTCTCTTCATCTCCAACTCCGCCCGACCGGCATCCTCTTGTTCCCTGATGTCTGCTAAGCCCGGTGGAAGTGTAAGCATGTCTCCTGCTTCATCCATCCACCTTCTCTCCCTGTTGTGAGGAAATCGGTTCGTCGCAAACCGCAGCGGATTCCGTGTCATTCGCGCCGATTGGGTGGTACTATTGGAGTAAATGGAGGCAGATGGTCCCGCCAATTGCGGCGATACTTGTCGTGAACTACTCTTGTTGGTGACCGCTGAGCGAGCGGATCTGGTGCCCGAAGGCGTGCGCCTGAGCGAGCGTTTGCGGCGCGGCGATTCTGAGATCATTCGCAGTGCCGTGGACATTCGTTGTAGCCCTGGTGGTTCGGACATGGCGGTTGAGGTGCTCGAGGATGCTCGGGACTGGATTCGTTTCGGCACGATGAAGCCATAGCGGTCCACGTCTGCTCCTTGAACCTCTTGCCAATCCTCTACGCCGCCAGCAGTCTCATATGGGTCCCTCTTGATCATGCTGATCCGCCGGTTGCTCTTGTCATTGGGACTGGATGACCCTGTCATATTGCCGCTTTCTCTCGGCTTCCGCGTCTTCTGTACGACCAGGCCATGCGCTGACGATCCCTGATTACCGTCGTCCTCCACTGCGGGCTCTTGTGCGACCATCTCCCAGTCGGCTCCCAGCTCGTTTCCATGCTCGTACATTGAGCGCACCTTCTTCGACATGATCATCTCGTCCATTGAGAGCACCCGCGCACCTGTGACCGAACTCGACGGGGCGAGACTCGTTTGTCCACCTTGTCGCACGCTCCCGGGGTTCTCGAGCTTATCCAGGATCGTGTTCAGCCGCTTCCCGCTCAGCAGCACGCTTCCCCTCTTTGAAAACTCAACGTTCAAGTCCTCGAAGTTGCCCGAGGGTATGGCCGTTGTGATCCCTTGGAAAGAGGGCTGGTCAGCTTGTGATGTCGAGGATTCACCCAGCAATTGCTGCTGGCGCGCGTTGCTTCCATCCTGGTGTGACTGGACCGCGGCGCTGGTCCCATTCTCATCGTGCACCAGTATTTCCGGTAGCCCTAACTCTCCAGGCGAAGCCTTTGTGTCGTCCTTGCGCTGCGCGAGAGAGTCCTTTCCTGCATTTGTTGTCGAGGCTGCCAATCCCGAATCCCTTCGCACATCAGAATCGAGAAGGTATGAGCGCTTGCTGAGCGGAACAGCTTTCGGTACAGGATCGGTGTCTGCCGTAGATTCAGGGTTCCGTTCAAATACCGCTTTTGCAGTCGTTGGGTTACCGCTGACAAGCGTGCTGGGAATGTCAGCGCCTTCCGACCGCGGAGTTGAGTCTTTGTCCATGGCGCATCAGCCTCAGTTTCGGATCCATGTGCGGACAATCTCGCGTATGCAGAATGGAAGCCACCAGTTTTGTGATGAGCATTGACTCTGTTTCTGCCCTTTGCGCTCTTTCAAGAGTACCGTGGTGTGATAACTTGGGAATCGGGCAAGGCAAAAGGCACCTGGGGTTGGGCTGCAGAGGTAAACCTTGGAAAGGAGAGAGGGCGCGCTTGGCTAGGCTCTCGATAACAAGATTAGCGTTCTTGCATGTTGCAGAAACATCCCAATAATCTGCAGCTATAGGGGGCGAGCTCGGAAATTGATTCATATCTCTTAGCGCAAGTACGACGTCGGAATTGAAGCTCGAGAGCTTCACAGCATTACTGGTGCACAGCCATGCAGTACCTAATATCTACTGTGTAGAACGAAGTTCGTCCTAAGTTCTCATTGGAAGTCCCGGGAGCGCTAGCAACATTGTGAATCCCGTGCAACTACGGAGTACCTGTGGACTCGTCGACTCCGTAAAATCTGAGGACGACCTGAGAATTTGCATCCAAAACTCATATATTTCCTGAACTCCAGTAAATCGGACGCTTGAGTATGTAACGCGATTTGGCCGAAACTTCATTTCCTATCCAATTTCTGCCCAGCAGCTGAACAAAGACATTAACATCAGACAGGCGGAGGCTGAAGTACCCTGATCAAGAAAATTGACAGTCTGAATTTTCGCTGCGTAAATCGACATCGTATATTCATAGCCCAAGCTTCTGCTTTTTGATTCTGGGCAAGATCCCTGCAAGCGTGAGGATCGAAGCGGCAATGACCGCCCAGAGTTGGATATGCAGCACATTCTGGTTGTAATCGGTCTGCGTCGCGGCGGCGATGGTGACCAAAGCCAGCAGAAATATAGCGTAGCCGGACGCTCGGTGGTACTTGTAGATCTTCTTCGCATTGTCCTCTCCGCCGTAGATCTGCGGCACAAAGTACTGGGTGAACCCAATCGTGGCCTGGATGAGGACGAGGATGTATGTTATCAGGCCGAGGATGGCATGAGGCGACTGGAAGTGGGCGCCGTTATGCTGGAACTTGGTCACCATGACGATGACGAGTCCGGCGAGGAGCGCAGAGACGCCGACGTCGATGAAAGCGGCGTGAGCATACGTCCCGTGTCGCTTCTGCTGGGGCGTATGCGTTGGCTGTAGGATGAGCGCTGCCTGCGCAATGAGAAGTATTCCCGCCTGTAACGTATCAGAGAGGATTCGTCGCAATCGATGCGGTTAGGAATTGGTGTAGCTCACGGAGTTTAACAACTAAATTCAGATTAGCAAGCAGCATTCAAGACTGGTCCAGAGGATAACCCACGGGATGCGCAGAGAACAGAATAAGCTTGTGGGAGAAGATGCCTCCCCAGACGATGCCGGCAAGCTTTGTCGTTAGCTACGTCCATAGTTGCAGATAGCTCTCGCTCACAATCCAGATGCCTGCCTGGGCGAGCACAGCCGTTCCTAGAAAGGTTGTGAGCAGCTGTGAGGAGCTACGAATGTTGGGACCCACCGAGTATGAGGTTGTACGCCAGTGACTTTCCTTCAGGCTGTGAAGCATCGCCGGATCTCCCAAGAAGCGGCTCCTCCTCACCGCGCTCAGCTGTCGCTGGGTTGCGCTCGGGGATACCTGTAGCTGAAGCCATCGAAACGGTTCAAGTCGAGCGTTGACAGAGCGGTCCAAATTGCGGGACTCGTGGGAAAAAAGTTTTATGAAGCTTCCATCTGTAAACGCCAGAGAGCTCGGGGAAGACTCCAGTAGGCGCCCCTCCGTTACGCATACCTGCTGACCCACTCCCACAGTCCTGACGTGATGATGGTGTCCGTAAAAGGCATGGTCATTTACACAGATGGTCAATGCTCCCGATATTCCGATATCGATGCGCCAATGACGCATGCGAGATTACCAATTCTTCGTATGCGCGCGAATGCATCTCATACATATAAACTCACCTCTTTGCTTGAGGTGCTCCCTGAGATCCTACCAAAAAAAGAAAGATCTTTAGCCATCTCTAAGAATGTATACATAGTCCGACTTGGAGAAGTGGCCAAAAGCAGCACAAAAACGCCCTGCCTATGTATCAACGAGCGCTGCGGATCTCATGCGTTCCCATCCATAAACTCCAGACCCAAATAGTGCGAGGACCATTTATACAGGAGTGTTGGTTCACTCTGCTCTTCCGCGACTGGACGGGCCACTTCGTCCGTCGGATCTGTCCTCGTTGTCCGTCTGTAGTGGTGTCGTCTCCTTATCCAACCCCTTCGTTGTCTCCGCATCGAGAGACTCGGCGTCAGATAACATATCGAGACTTCCTCTCCGATACACTGCTTCAGTATCATCATCTGCATTGTCTTCATCCTCTCCCGGCACTAGATGGTGCTCGCCACCTCCAGCGGGATCCTTGATGAAGCTGTCTATGATGTAGTACTGAATCCCGTTCATGATGAGCGGGAAAACGAACATGACGAAGGTGATCTGAACAGCTTCGTTACCCTCTGTCCAGCGAAGTGCCCAGTCGCCAACCCAGGCGATCCACGGCAGGATCGCGAAGAGGAAGAAGACGCAGAGCTTCATGCCGAGAAGGCCGAGAAAGTAGATGAGCGACTGCTTGAGCCACCAGCTCACTCGGGGTGGTTGACCGTAAACTCCCGATTTGATGGACTCGGGTGGGTTTGCGAGCGGAGTGAGCATGGCAGCAGCGTGGAGGAGCCGGAGAAGGACGATAAGTATGGGAATGCCGATAGTTGTCTGTTCATAGTCTCCTCGTTAGCTCGGCTCGCGAATGTTGAACCTCAAGTGGAACTTACGTCGATCGCAAGGTTCAAAAGGTAGAATGAACAGGGATTTGGCTGGGTCTTTTCGCCATCCTGCACGAACGCCGCGTTCGGCTTCGCTTCAATGGAGATACGAAAGTTTCCGGACGACAGCATCGAGAAGAAAAGATTTGCAATGTGCAGCAAGACCGAGCCAAACACCTGCTTCGACACATCAAACCACCAGATCGTCAACGGCCGACGCGGCGACTCCCTCCATCGCTTGTAGACCAGGGAAAAGGCAGCAAGGCCACCGAGAGCCGCTTGCACCACCAGCGCAAATGGGCCTAGGAGCCTGCACTCGCCATCATCGGCACCAGCATTTCCTGCTGTTTTGGGTCCGTCCTCTGATTCCGCTTTTAATGCAGTTGAGGTTGCTGGATGGCCCTCAGCGTCCTTGTCGGTCGCAACGTCTGCAGCAGTGCTGGCTAAAGATGGATCCAGGGCAGAGACAACCCCGTTGGAGTCGGTCTCGTGATTGGCCTCCACGCCCTCGATCCCAACAAGCGTTGTATCGAAAACTACAAAGCATGTCAGTCCTGAACGCCGGCCTCAAGGTCAGATTATGCCATACCAAGAGTCGACCCCTTCGGTATCAATCCCATCGATCGATCACCATATGCAAGCGCCGGAGGTATCGTCAGTCGGCGTGATTCCCCGATGCACATGCCCAGCAAGCCCAGATCCCATCCTCTTATGACCTCGCCTTTTCCCAACGTGAAATTGAAGGGCCCGCTGCCCTTGTAGCTGCTGTCGAATTCTTGACCGTTGGTAGCCAGGGTGCCCCGGTAGTCCACGTTCAGTTTGTCTCCATTCTCAGTCTTCCGCGTACACTTCGCGGGCGTGGTGGTTTCCACGCCGAGGCCATTTGGCGATTCAGCGGCCCCGGAGGGAGCGGCGAAGAGGAGAGCGAGGAGTATTGCCTCCAGCCAGACCGAGTGGTCGCATCGTCGCATAGTCCACCGCATCGGATCGAAGTGTAGGCGCCGGCAAGGATATTGCGGCTACTGAGGCGACATCTGAGCCTTGAGACAAAGAGGCAAGGGTGACCGTATATAGAAGACCGTGGGCCTATAAGGCCCCGAGGAAGCGTAAGTTGGACGAGCAAGGTTGCATGGAGTCTCGGTTTCGTTGACAGTGGTGTGTAGTGACGCAAGCCGCAGAACAGTATTTACACGAAGAGGAGGATGGTGCCAAGGTGATCTGTGTTGAAATGGACGCCTACGACGACTCGACGCCTCTCAGAAAGGAGGGTCCGGACGTTGCCTTCGCCTTAAGCCTTTCCTAATCCGGCAAGATTACTTCTCCCGACATCTGGACCTCAGGAGGTCCTGTCTCGACATCTAATAGCTAATTTTACACGTTTGGTGACCCGCGATGAATATCAACTTCAAATTCGCTTAATGCTGCTATTGCTACACAGAAGACTACAGCGTGTAGCTTCAGCGGGGCTATGCTCCCGCGAGGATAGTACAGTGTTATACAACGCCGCTAGAGCAATGCAGCCCAACTCCGCAGCAGTGCCAAGATCCAGTGAATCCCGTTCCGACCAAACTGACAACGCCAGAGGAAGGGTTTTCCTTGTCGGCCCATGAGACCGATGCGCAAGTCAAGGGGTCCTCGCTTCATGTATCATCAGTAGCTCAAGTCCGCGTGGGACTCCAGAAAACCGTGATCGCGTGTGAGCGGACCGGGAATTAGTGAGGTGAAGGAAAAAAAGCAAAGAGTTGGAAGACGCTCTCTTCCCCCAACCCGTACGCCTCGCAACAATGCATCATCCAGAACGAGCAGCTGCTTTTTGCGCTTCGCGCGGTTGCATGAATTCGTGAGGTTTTGATGGGTCCGCCGGATCAAGAAAGGTCGTCATAACCGTACTGAGTTCCTTGAAGTCAACGGGCTTGGTGACATAAGAGTTGAATCCTGCTTCAACACATTTGGCATACACATCTCCGAGGACGTTCGCCGATAGAGCAACAATGGGCATGTGCTTGTGCTTGTTCTTCTTCTCCCATGACCTGATTTCCTTGCAGGCCTGATATCCGTCCTTGTTGGGCATGTGAAGATCACACTTGATTGGTTAGCGTGGTTGTTTGCATTTGAAGAGAACTGGTGACACTTACAAGTATGATAGAGTAGAATCCTCGCGGACTAGAGAAGATTTTGTCGACACATTGGTTGCCATCCAGAGCAGTATCCACGTCAATGGCCACCTTTGCGAGGAACTTCAGAAGCACCTGTCACCACATTCTGTTAGCGACGTGTACCTCTGAAGGGAATGTAGATGTTACTGACCATCTGATTGACGCGATTATCTTCGACCAGCAAAACCCGGTGACCTTTCCTACCCAAGCGCTTTTTAAGCCCCTCATAGACCTGCTTCTGACTGACTGCAACCTGTTGAGCGCTGTCTTGATTGCGATCGGTGCTCATCTCGCGTTCCTTCTGAGGGTCGAAGATCAACGCAACTTTGGATGGCTTGATCGGCTTGAACAAAAACTGCAGACGCCGCTCATGGGCGAGTCGGTCATAGTCGTATTGTGGCGCTTGTTTCATGATTTCTCGTCTTTGAGCAAGGTCGGTGATAACGATTACGCAAGTAGACGAGTGGGGGCGAGAATCCAGGATACAGTCGAGGAAAGTGATGACCTCTGCAGACTTGGGCAGTACAAGCACCAGATGCGTGAAAATGACGGGATCCTTTCCACTCAGCATGTCGTGACATTCGGCCAGGCTGCCTTTCGACGTGATCTGATAAGGTACCGAACGGGGGAGTATCATTTCGATATGCTTGACAGTTGCCTCTCTGCTGTACTTCAACGGACAAGCGACCAGTATGGAGTATAGCGTTGGGTGAACATTGAGAAGAAGTGGCGACGTAGGTTTCTCGACCGACTCTTCAGGTTTCAGTGTGGCTTCAGAGCTATTAGACTCCGTTGACGAGGGCTCTGCTGACTTTTTCTCGGTTGATTTGAGGTTCAAAGGTAGTAGTCTCGAAGAGTCTGATTTGGCTCCTTCAGCACCAAAGGAAGACGCCGAGGAGCCTTCAGAGTTTATGCTTGTTTGAGCCGTGCGATTCGAACGCACCGAGCTACCCGATGATACGCCAGGCGAATCGCGGAGAATACTTGGAGATCCTGACAGTGGCGCAGGGGACGCACTGACGCCGTGGTCGAGGATAGGCGACGCGAAGCTGAGCACTTTGTTCTGGGAGAAGTCGCTGAACGACGAAGATTGCTTGTCGATGACGAGGTCTTGAGTCACCGGTGAAGCAGGTCCGTGGACGCTGGGTGTCTTGACGGGCGAAGGCGGATGATCCTCTTCGGACGGGATGATGGATTTGATAGTGAAGGTGAAGATGGACCCTTCGCCTGGTGTGCTGCTGGCCTTCATCTCTCCCCCGTGCAACTCAACGAGCTGCATGGAGATGACAAGACCTAACCCGGTGCCTCCGTGCTGCCGGGTGGAGCTGCCATCGATCTGGCTGAAGCGCTTGAACAAGAATTGTGCCTCCTGATCCGAGAAGCCCGTGCCGGTATCGATGACATCGAACTGAAGTAAGACCTCGTTCTTCCGCAGAGAAACATTGCTGTCATTAAAAACCTTGCAACGAACAAAAACCTCTCCGTGCTGCGTGAACTTGATGCCATTGCCAATAACGTTCAACAGCACCTGACGAATACGAAAGCGATCCCCCTTGACCATTGAGGGAACACTTTCGTCCAGGACGTAGTTGAGCTCAATGCCCTTGTCGATGGCCAATGGAGATGTCAGGTCGTTGACCTCCTCGATGACAGACCGAACGTGCAGCCAGTCCATGCTCAGAGTGACCATGCCCGCTTCAACCTTTGACAGGTCAAGGATGTCGTTGATCAGGTCTCGCAAGCCCTCGGTACTGGCTCTGATGATGTTGACGTGCTCCATTTGTTCAGCAGAAAGGTTGCTGTCGATCAAAAAGTTGACCATCCCGGTAATACCGTTGAGAGGGGTCCGGATCTCGTGAGACATATTGCTCAGGAATCTTGATTTAGCGTCCATGGTTTCCTTCAACGTTTGCTCGAGCATCTTATGATCATTGATGTCCGTACACGTTCCGTACCAAGTCTCTTCTCCTTCAGCTCGGAGACCGGGTTCACTAAGGAGGACTCGGACGAGATGCCAACGGTACTGTCCTTCTTTCGACAGAAGTCTGACCTCTGTGGAATATGACGGACGCCCATCCGCATCCTTCGAGGCACGAAGAATGCCAGTGTCAGCGAGTTCGGAGAGCTTAGCTTGTGGCATTTGCAAGGTTGATGAGGATGAGTTAGACTCGCTGGTGACGGTGTTGCTAGACACATGTGAGTCCTCGGAGACGGTTCTATCAAGGTGTGGATCCGGCAGGTTGGAGGTCGGTACGTTGGTTGGTTTGGTGTCGTCTCCATCGAAATCAGGCAACTTGCACCTTCCAATATCATCGGGGTGGACATAATTCATGAAGCCAAGCCCTAACGCGTCCGCTTCAGTCTGGCCTGAGTAATAGAGCCATTGCGTGTTGCAGAAAGTCAAGCCCTTATCCCTGTTTACTGCAAACACGATTTGAGGGCTCGAGTTTGCAAGATTTCGATATTTTGCTTCGGAAGCCGCGGTCTCCTGCTGTCGGGCGAGGTTCATCTCGGCGATGTGCTGATCATGAATATCCATATTCGTGCCTATCCAGTGCACGATATTTTGTCTCTTATCCTTGAGAGGTGCGACTCGTATGTAGAACCAGCGAAACTGACCATCAAATCTTCGTAGACGTACTTTCTGCTGGAGTTGCTGCCCCGTCTGGAGACAGCGTTGCCACCTGCTAGTGTATGTTTCGCGGTCATCGCGATGCACGACCGACCAGGGATCCTCCAACACTCTTCGAAGTTCCTGACCACGATAGACTAGAAATTTCGTATTCACCCAAGTCAACGTTCCTACGCCTGGTGCAGCGGTAAATATCTGCACAGGAAGGGAGTCCATGATCGTCCTCAGCAAGCGTTCGGATGGAGGCGGCATGTCGTATGCTTCAGTGGTGACGTTGCTCCTTGCCTGATTCATCGTTTGAGCTGGTACTCGGGACGTGGGTGTCGTGGCCGCGGGTAAAGACTGGAAAGAAGCAGCGAAATCGGCGCCATAAGAGTGCAGATACGAGTGCGGGCGCTGCTCCACCTGCTTTGGGGAATGCGGACGTTCGGGACGACGATTATTTCGCATGGCCTGCTGGAAATCTCCTCTCCTTGGAGGGCTACTACCTGGCGCTTCGTGAAGTCCCGTTTTCTCGTCAAAGGTGGTCGAGCGACCCTTCGCGTCTCTTTCACTCTTCTGAGCAAGGCCTTCTTGCTCGCCTTGCATAGGGCCAGGAGCGAACTTGCGTGCAGCTCCGCCGCGTTCATCGAGCGGAGGTGAAGTTCTCCCTGCAAGCTGGGAGTGCTGCCCGTGACGAGCTGTGGCGTTCACGCTCGATCTAACAAAACTGGTTCTTCTTTTGGCGTCGAAGTAATTGTCAACTGCTTCCACGCCTGAGGCCGGACCGGGCGTTCCGCTCATCCCATGGCTGGTCGAGAATCCTACGCAAGACGGATCCCACCCAGGCGTGCCGGCCACGGAGTTTGTTGAGCGGCCAGAGAACTCAGAAGGACTCGTGATACTCCCAGCCATTGAGCTATTGGCGTCATCAATATCAACATGCACAAGATGACCCAGTTCGACGTTCTCGGCAAGATCCAGGGCGAAGGATACATTATGAGTAGACAGTTGCCGCCCCTGACGAAAAGTCGTAGCTTGAGTAAATGCTTTCGAGTATTGCAACGCGTTGGCAAGGGACGTGGCAAGATGAGGCCCCAGTAGCTTCAAAGAGTCTATGAGCTTTCGAGGATACGGCACCATTGGTGACAGTATGGACAAGATGGCGAGAGGCTCTTTCTTGCTTGAGACTGCCGCAGTACGTGAAGCCTCTCTCTGAACACGGTGATCGCGAAACATCTCGCTGAGTGGGCTGGGAGCTTCCAAAGGCGCCATGTCCTGAGTGGCGTGCATTGGCTTTGAGAGCACAGGGTGCATGAGAGGAATGTGGTTCAAGGTTTTCGCCTTGTCCACCCCGATGGCCTCCAAGTCACCCAGTTTGGTGTAGTCTTCACTACTGCCGGGGTTGAAAGACTCCTCGTCCACGGTGGCGGAAGCGAAGAAAGGATTCTGAGATGGATCTGCTTGTATTGCTGGTGAAGGAGCTGGGGATTGAGCCCAAGGTGAAGTAGGAAGTTGCTCATATTCATCGAAATGTGATGAGGATCGTTGAAGTGCCGCCGTCTCGACCGCCGGGTTATTGCGCAATCTGATGGTGCTTTGACCTTCGATAACACTGCCATCGGACAGGTCGGGCTTCAGTATTGATGCTTTCCCGGAGACGTCGCGGGTGCTGCGGGCCCTGGAAAGCTCTTTTGATGCAGGACCGGAATAATCCCGAGTCAGCGTAACCAGCTTTTCCCGTTCCAAAATGCGGTTGACTCCAGCCACATCAAGTAATGGATCACTTTCACAGTCCAGAGCCCGTAGCACGGTGAACACAGCTTTGTGAGGATCCATGCTCTGGTTATCTCCCGTACTGCTGAAATCAAGTTCGCTTGACGTCTCTTCGTAGGGCTTCCATGTTTGCTCCTGAGAAGTTACTTTTGGCTGCTCAACTGGTCTGGAAGGACTAGCCTTGGTTGCAGGAGAAGAATGAAATGCGTGTGTCTTCATTCTGGATAATAGCCTCGGTCTCAGTGGCACGTCTGAGACGTCTTTTGAGAACTCGCGCTGGTCGTTTTCATGGCCCGCGAAAGAGTGACGTGACTCCAACTTTGGCCGAGCACCTCTGGGAGCGGCTCGATTCTCGCTTTTCGTACTCTTGCCCTGACTGGAACTTTCACTTTGAGAAGTGCTATCCTGTGTCGCTTCTTTAGGCGACTCTTTGCTACCATAAACATTGAACGTGGCTTTCTGACCCCAAGGCACGTTTTCAATGTCTGACGCATCGGCGGGTATCGTGAGGCTCAATCTCGCAGCACCATAGTAGTACTCCATTATGCGAGTGACGTTGTCCCACCACGCATCCATACCCAAGTCCGAGTTTACCAATAACACTAAGTCGTAGAGGTTCGGGAGTGGCGGTTGTGCCTGGCTGCGCCTGGTCTCGCTCTCGGCAGGCCTGAACATGTCTGTCGACGGCGAGCTACTCTCATGCCCCGCCTTTCCACCTGGAGTGGCATCTTCTTCAGTCTTGTTGTCCGACGTTGTAGGGGAAAGTGCGGTAAACGGTTGGTGAAAAGGCGACGACCATGACTTCGAAGTATCCGAAACGTAGGGAAAAGGATAGGACGGCGTTCTGACGGGTAGAGTCTGCGGTGTTGGTGGCACGCTACCCCGAATAGTTCTGGCTGATTCGGTGGACCCGGTTGACTCGGTTGAATGCGTTCTTGCACCCACTGGTTCAGGACTGCCGAAGGCAGAGACAAGCGAAGGCGACATGGAATTGCTTGACTCCTCCCTGATCAGAAACGCTCTTGGATTCCCAGTGATTCCGGGACTGCTTGAAGCCGTACTTGACCCCACTCTTGTTCGCTGCTGGTTGAATGCGAGCTTCGCCGCCACGGCATCCTTCAACTTGGCAAGCTCAGCCGCCGTCGAACTGGGAGCCTCCTTTCCATCTCTTTGCGTCGGTCCCTTGTCCTCTCCAGCGCCCATCGTCATGACGCCGGTCTCGCTACCCTCAGTCTGTTCTGCTCCACCACTTCCCTCTGCCGGACGAGGCTGACCACGAGGCGCATTCTCACTTTGCTCCTCCTCCGCCCGATCTGAAGGATGGCTGGGCATGTGTCGTGAGAGAGTTGGCCTGGACGCCGAGATCCTAGCGGTTGCAGAAGCTTGTGAGGCAGGGATGTTGCTAACATTCCGAATCGCGGCTTGGCCTTGGCTATGTTTTGTGGGAGTCGGCGAGGGCGGAGGATCTTTCATGTCGTCCCCTTACACCTTCCTCCCCCTCGGACAAGAAAAGTGCCAAAGGGAGATGAGCGGACGAGGTCGTTGTGGGTACCATAGATGGGTAGATCCGAAGAGATGTGAAGGGCCTGGTGCGAACCGTGTGTGCAGATGTAGGCGGTAGAGCGCCCAGAAAGTGAACACAGCTGCTGATGGGGGAGACGGGGCGCGCGACTCTGCCAGTCGCGCTGCCAGAGGGAGGCGCGATGACGTACCTGGCATTCGCTGCCCCGGTTAGCTCCATCGCATGATGGTTTCTCCGCGTGCCGTGATTGGCGGTCGGAGGCGGCGATCTTCCCGAGGTCCGTTTCTCGCTTAGCCGAGCTGAGCTTCCAAACTCTTGGTGCTGTCTGTTACCGGTTGAGCCGCCAATTGAGCCGCGCCAACAACTTACAACGCCTGTGTATGAACGTTCAAGAGTGGGTATCCATGGATGCTGAAAGAACATCAGCAGAACTCAAGCAGGGAGGCACGAAGGGTATTGTATGAATACCGCTGCATGCCAAGACGACTCCCCGTCCATTACTCCAGAAGGCCAGGGGATGGCTGCATCGCAACATCAATTATTATGGCTTTTGCCGTGTGCCAACTGTAAGTGTGGACAATGCAAGGGGGGTTTGAGTGCTAAGAGCAGACATGGGATTCAAAGAACCAATCTCTCCATGGATGCGTCACGATTGCAGCAGATTGTGTACCTATCCTACGTATGGATGGACAGATGGGTGGCGTGACTGCGACCTTGCCTTCTTTCAATTATATCTATGCGTTGCGAGCTCTTTCTCCGAGGGCCTCGAGGAGCAGTGCAGGATACTATGATTTCTATCTCCAACCATTAGATACTGCTACATGAATGTCCCATCTCCATCGCCTCTTGGCAGGCTGGTATGGGAAGTTGCTGCTGGGCCACTCTCACAGTGCTGTGATCATATTGCGTGAGCTGAAAGAACACTTCATCCGCGTCTGCGTGCAACCGATAGATGGTCGCGCCGGTCATGCTCCAGGAAGAAGGACTGCAAGCCCTTGGACGGAAAGATGGGTCGGGGCTCTGGACAAAGAACTCGCAAGCTGTGTGATGACCTCTGTGAGCGCAGGCCATGCAAAGATAGCTCCTCCAAATTGTGAGCGGCCAACTCCCGACTCCCGACTCCAGTTTCTGTGACCTCTTGGCGCTGACTGTAACTGGTAACCTATTCACTCTAATCAGAGTGACAATGGTGCTGGAACAGTCTCGAAGAAACAGAAACAGAAACAACCCGCGATACACCAAGCGTGAAAGCATATGAATGTTCAGCTACCCGCTCGCCTGTGACGCTGTTGGTAGAAGCTCGATCTGTCGGATGAGGAAGCTTTTCTCGTCCGTGAATTGGTCATCCTCTGTGCGATCTTCTAAGAAAGCTGGCAAGAACCTTAGGAGCCGCTCTCGATTGTTGATCAAAATCCGCTGCACAGCTGGGGATTTGTTCGGATTGGCTACAAAGACCTGCCCTGCCAATTAGTGATGGTGACTAAAGACGTTTGTGATACTTGCCTTGAAAACGTGGAAGCCTTCATAATTTATCATCCTCCTATCATCCAGCAACAACTTCATGCAAATCTTGAGATGGTCGCCCGACTCAACGTATGCTGTCATCACCTTGTAGTTGGCTCGATCGAGCAATATCTCCCCGAGGAGTTTGATGGACTGTCGTTTGGTGACATAACTCTCTGACTGGATGAGGACACTGTTGTATTTCGAGAAGAAGAGGTCGAAGTTGGTCTGCAGGTATGTTGCTACGAGCTGCTTATGTCGGGTGAGAATCTCCTTGGAGCATTTAGCATGACGGTCACCTCGTAAGCTGGGTCTTGAACAAGTACCCTGAACGTGTTGAAAGCGTCCGCGCTGACTTCGAATGCTCCTTTGTCAATCCAGTCAAAGAACTGCCAGAAAACACCTTCCCCTGACGATTTTACAGTTGGATCAACACCGGCCAATTCTCGCAACGGCCGTTCGGGATTGGGCTCATCGTACAGTATCAGGGCGGTTATTGCATCATACTTCAGCGCTTCCCTTAGGACTCCACCACATGGCATAGCACTCTCCCTTCGATTGTAGCCGTTGCACAAGGCCACTATGATATCAGGACAGGAGCCGATCACATAGTGCAAAGCAGGCGGCTCTGTTGCATTGCTACCAGGGTGCTTGAATCTGAAGATATGCGAGAATATCATTTGCGTGTCCTTTCTCGCTTCAAAGGGAAGAAGGTGTATGTTGCTGGCCAGCGCAAGGAGGAGGTCTTCCTGAAGGAGGAGCTGTATGAGCTGGTAGACTTGGTCGGGATTGGTCTCGACCTCTAGGGAGTCTCAGCAAAGTTGCACTGAACCTTCATGGAAATCCGGGCTATACCTGGCGTCCCCTGGAGTGCGACTTTCATGTGTGCCAAATGGCGAGCCAAGTCCTCTTCTATCTGCCATTTCAGTTAGAACGCTTAGGCTTGGATAGTGAAATCTCCAATGCACCTTTGGCGTCAGCTGTTCCTCGGTCACCAACTTCTGCACCAAGTCTTTCGTGGACTTGACCAGCTCCGCATGATTTCTCTGCTTGCTGCGAGAGAAGAGGAACGCCATGGTTGTTGAAGCCGATCCAGATCACTCGGCTTCTGTAGTTCGCCTTGTCCACTACCTCCCAAGGCGTAACTCAAGTGCACGAGGCATGGATGCGATGTCAAGCCCATGCATATAAAGGCGATGCAGAGTACAGCTTATCAAGACATTCGGTGTGCACTTCTCAGCTGAAATGACTAGTCGTCTGTCAAAAGAGGTCATGCATATAAGGAAACATCAACCCCTAACTTCAGGGACCACCCCACTCACACCCACAAGGCGGCGTTCGCTAAGATAACTCCGAGGACCACTCTGCGCTGCCCGGCGCCTGTCTTCCCGGTGCAAAGAACGTCGTTTCACGCGTTTCAGCTACTGCTCTCGGAAGGGCACGGTCTTCTATATCTTGATGCTTTATCTAAGTACTACCTAGGTATGTACTCTATATATTGACGTGATGCACACAAGCTACCAACCTCATAAAGTATCACAGAATGCTCGAATCACATCCAGGCAGTTTCAGCAGCCGTTCGGCACGACACTCCTGCAAAGATGCGGTCGCCCTTCATATGCATATGCTGTCATGTACTGTGTGATGCAGGTCGATATGGGTCATCGAGTGATCGAGAAACCACGTTCCCTGATCGACGGGCGGCGTGTATCCATGAATAACTTCCGCACAACCTAGGTAGTAAAGAAGTGGTGATTGAGTGCCTGCCCTGTGATCAGCCTATCTAAGTTTCGTGTCAGAAGTTGACGGAGCCCTACATCACTCGCTGCTACCCTTTGTCCACTTTCGTAGCGAACCATGCTGCTCACAAGATCCCTTGCTGACTCGGACGCATTTGGTAGAAGAGCGGACCATGGCTTTGGCGGGAACTGATGGAACTGCATCTTTCCCCAGTCCGGAAAGTTGGCTGCTTCCTAATCACCCATTAGTCCTTGTGGGAGCGGTGAGAGCTGACGGTCATGACGTGACATACCGGCCAAACGTCGAGGTCTGGCGTGCCCAGAGATTGAAAGATGCTCTGTATTAGTGCTAGCTCGCTGCCGAGCTCTCCAGCGTCGAAGAGTGTTTGCCGGCTCTTGTTCGTCATCTCAGCGATAACGCATCCAGCGGCCCATATATCCAGGCTGCACCCATACTTGGCCCAGCCGAAAAGCAGTTCAGGCGGCCGATAGCAGGTAGTACCAACGTCAGTGATTTTGCTGTCCGCAGGCTCAGACTCTGGATCATGCTCTGACCAAGCAATTCCGAAGTCTGCTAAACAGGCCGGGCCAGAAACAGTTTTGAGCAGGATATTCGATGGCTTGATGTCTCTGTGAATGATGCCAAGCGAGTGAATATGTGATAGGCCGCTCAAGACGTCTCTCGAAAATGTCCTTGCTTGGTCAGTCGATAGCATTCCCTGCTGAGAAAGTTGTTGTAAGTCGAATGGTAGAAATGGCAGGACCAGAACCAGATAGCCTCTATGTCCGGCAAGTGAGAAAGAGTGCAGAAGTGGGATAACATTGGAGCAATGTATGGCACGCAGAAGACGAGCTTCACGTGTAGGATTATGGGGTGCTGTCGCCATAGACGATCTGATGACCTTCAGAGCCACGATCGAGCCGGCGATAAGACAGCCGGACGGAGCTGCTTGCATATTTTCGGGCACCGTAGCTTTGTATATACTGGAGAACAATCCATCATTGAAGTGGACTGCGTCCTTGAACTGCCCTAGTTGAATGGCTTGACTGTTTGATTCAGGATGGCCCACCTCATTCTCTGGTATCTGAGACTGTATCAGCCATTGAGTACTGCCACTCCGTTGCAGCTTGTTCATCTAGTGCTGCCGTTCACGTATGAACTCAGTAGCAGGCATTGTAGATGGCGAGCGGCCACGCCCATACGGCACAATGAGAATCAACGTTGGCTGACCTCCAATGCAGTCGATTTAGCTGAGTCAAGAAACCCTTGAGCTATTTTCTGGCATGATCGATGATAGTCTTCCTAGATTTTTTTAGGCTAAGTGGACAACGAATGCCCCGCAGGTCGCACCAGTGCTGAAGCTGTTCTGTATATCTCACTCTCCAGTCCCTTGGCACGATCCTGTGCCTCCGCCATACCGACTGTTTGATGAGCCTGGCGATAAGCTGAGCTTCTGCCTAACTTGTTCTGCATGAGCACGCTGTAGATGCCACTGATCCTCAATGTAGAACTGCGGATCGAGAGGGCGCACATGCATTTTCATGATGTTCTCAAGCCGTGCCGAGAATCCAGCGTCGCTGCGCCAGTTTGGAGTAGCCATACTTGACTGATCCTCTTTTGTGTGAGCGTCTTCGAATTAGTTTCTATGGTTCGTAAGCCATGTCAACTGTAAGTTCTCTTCCAGGTTGAGTAGACGGATACCATTCGAGAGGGGTGGAGTACATAGGTAGTTAGATGATCGTTCATTCTTTTAGTGAGATTAAAAACATTGGCGAGAGACCGGTGGACGTGCTGATCCGCTAAAATCCCTCCACAGCTTAACAACACCAAGACCAAATAGGTCTACCCCTAGTTTATGCTTTGGCGGCCACCGCCATCGCATCCGATACAGGAACTATTCCGCACCTATAGCTACTTTATTAATGATGATGCGACCACTCGACGCCAGATCGTGATCACTCTCCCGGCATTGGATCTTCCCTGTGATACTTCTTGACCCATTCCTGGAGTCCACGCGGCTTCGGCATGGAGCTCTCACGAAATGAGTATCCCGCCTTGTTGGTCAGTAGAAGTACTCTCCGTTGAGCGCATTGCTTACAATGAACCACAGGCATCTCTCCAACCCGGCCAGGCAGTGGCAGTGTTGAATGAAAGGGTCAAACATGTTGGAAAGCTCAACGCGGACATTGCAGACTGGCTTCAGGTAATGCGCCTCCGGTATGGGTCCTGCAGAACACACCTGATTGTCATCCAGGAACGGCGAAAAGTTGAGGACCTATACGTTCAAGGTCTGCGGAAGCTTGCTCGCAGACAACCGCCGGATGAGTCTTCAGAACTAGGGTAAGTCAGTATTGAGATAAGAGACGGTCCTCTAACGGTCGTTAGTATATTCGCAGCTCCATGGCAGAGCATAGTCAGCTCGACGGAATCTCTAGCAGAGTCACATTACGTCCTGGCGCAAAAGATCGAATCAGATGTCGAGCGACCACTCCGGCAATTCACATCATCGAGCCGGGAATTGCAAGCGATGGGCACCATACAAGGCAACTTAGCAGCGATCGCCAAGGAGGTGGAGAGTGCACAAAAACGAGCGGACAAGCTTCAAGGAAAGGGCGCAAAGGCTGCAGCAGGCAAAGTTGCGAATGCGACATCGGAGGTTGATAATGCAAATTCGCAATGGGAGTCCCAGGCGCCCTTCGTCTTTGAAAAGCTTCAGGCGGTGGATGAGAGCCGGCTTAATCACTTGCGGGAGGTTCTCACACAATTACAAACGCACGAAGTGGATCAAGTCGAGCGAAACCGGATCACGGCGGAGCAATGTTTGAACACGCTGCTCAGTGTAGAGACGGCAGATGAGATTAAGGGGTTTTCCCAACGAGTGGCACAAGGGAGACCGAAAGTGGAACGGCAACGGAGCAGAAATGCGCCCTCGTTTGTCGTTTCGCAGCCCGCATCAGCATTCACCCCAGATGACAGGGGAAGCCAGATATCTGACTCCGGTATGTTCGTCGACTATATGTGATCGGACCATGTTGATACAGTCCAGTACAAGAACAGCGGCACGGCGGCCTCACTGGCCTCAAGCGCTTGGGAACAGTTTTGGGCCGCCGGAGACAGAGCATATACCCATACGGACGTGCTCCGTCTCCCGAACGGAAATCGTCGTCAAACTTGGGCCACACACTCGGTTCCTTCAGTGGGAGATTGACAAGGTCAAAAGACAGTTCCAACACAATACCAACGAGAGCGGAAAGGCGTCAGAGTCTGCCTCCGGTGCGACGAGAGGAATCGACCCCTGAGGACGTCTCCACTGCTTTAGTAGCCAACTCGACACAGGACTCGGGGCAGATTGCTCCCGAGAGGAACGACGAACTGACAAGCGAACCTACCAATACTCTTCCGAACTCGGGTCTAGTAAATGGTGCTCATGAGCCTGGTACATCCCAACTGCAAAACTCGTTGCGGCCAGACTCTCAATCTGGTGCCATTTCAGAGGTATGTTGCGCAGACTCCCAGTACGCATTCGCTGAGAAGCTAACGACGTCCGAAGACCCAAACGGATTCAGAAGGATATACAGTACGTCAAACAGGCTCAGATATAATCTCTCAAGCCGAACAAGAAGCGGCAAGGTAAGACCGACGTCTCCGTGCATATTCGTAGGCTAATTCCCGCCAGCGAGACCACGGTCCCTCAATTCAAGGTCGATATCAGAACCGCGCCCATTGAAGAGGAGGACGGCGACGCCGAAACCGCACTAGCGAATGTAGCAAATGCTCTACGAGCGGTAAGCTACCTCAGTTCAGAGTGTCTTGGGAATGCCATCCTAACTTGATGCAGCAAGCAACTCCAACAAGGAGGCTAGGCACCACGCGCGGACGGAGAGATGTTCGCAACACCATGTTTGTGCCTTCACCTGAGCCCGCGGCGGCTGCTACTTTCCCTATCCCTTTTTCTATACCACCTGCAGTGGCGTCTAGCCCAACGTTGAAGCCTGGACATCGCAACGTCCTGTCCGAGGAGCATGCCGCCTCGGACACCCAATCAGTGCGATCTGGTCGCTCGCTATCGAGCTTGGCAAGCGCGACAATCAGGCACGCCGAGCTGATCCAGCCTGGTCTCAATTCTTCCATAGTTGAGACGTTAAGCGTCTGGATGCATGATGGCCATATCACAAAGACCGTCCTGATTGGTGAGGTTGCACTCGCATACAACCCTGTAGACATCTCGGTCCCTTTCGGAACGGAGAATATTCGCTTGGGCAACTTTCAGGTCCTCGAAAAAGTCGCGCCGAACCCTACCTTCATCGAGCAGACGCCAAATGCTGCTGGCGAATACATGGTTAATCTGGCCAGCATCACGAAAAGGTCAGTGGCGTTCAAATATCAAGTGCATCTGGAGGACAGCGAATTCGCGACCCATGCTCCCCTCATCCTCTCACCGGCTTGGAAAGTTGAGCCGACCCAAGCCTCCGTCATCTTGAGTTTCTCCCTCAACCCAGCCTTTATGTCTGGGTCGCAAGCCAGTGTTACTTTGAGTAATCTTGTTATCATTGTTCACCTGGACGACGCCAAAGCAACCACTTGTCAGTCGAAGCCGGTTGGCACATTCTCCCGCGAGAGGTCTCTAATATACTGGCGACTGGGCGATGTTACATTGGAACCACATCGGTCTCCGGAGCAGCTTCGTGCTCGGTTTTACACTCACTCCGAAGCAAAGCCTGGTCGTGTCGAGGCGCGCTGGGAGATGAGCGGGGACAAGAGCATCGGTCTCGGCAGCGGCCTAGGTGTCAGTCAACTTAACAGGACCGAGCGCGGTAAAGAGCCACAGATCGAGGCTTCGAATCCATTCGAAGACGAGGGTGCCACTCCGACGCCCGCCCTTACTTGGAAGCCCGTGGCGACGGTGAGAAAGATCATCAGTGGGACTTATTTTGGGACATAATACCAAGTTTTGTATTATCTCGATGAAGCAGCTTTTTGGGTTGAAACCACCGGCGTTAGCATACTGTACATATTACTGTGTAATATGCGGCCAAGGTGAACGCAGACTGTCAACGAGAGAGATTTCGCTGGGTGGCGGCTTCTGTATCCATGAGAGACCTATCCGTGACAGGCGCTATAATAAGAGAGCGTATTGTTTGTCCGGAGAGCATCAACCAGATATCAGTCGCATTTTTCGACTATTTAATGTATGTAATCCTGCTGCAAAGAGAGCCGTGTCGGGATGTCAAGGCGGAGAACCGGGTGCCTTACATGTCGTCGTAAGCGTATCAGTCTGCAAGAGCATCAAGTACACTGACTGCAAGGCCTTTCTGCAATTATTCTATCTTTAGCCCATAGACATTTACCAACTTCCTCCGAGCAAGCCTCCTGTATACAAAATGGCGCCGTCATCCTCACTTGTGGTAAGAATGCTTTATCGTAACAGCAAGCAGCTATTGAAAGTGAACAGGCAAGGCTCAAAGTCCAACTGAAGCTCTCCATATCCCGCCTGCGCATGACGCAGCAGAAAGATTCCGCTCTCGCGAAACAGCAGCGACGCGCAATGGCGCAGCTTCTGGAGGTGAACCCTTCTATCTCATGTGTCGCGTAGCCCAATGCTTGCATCGACTACAGACGTATAATGTCTGAAAGCTGAGAGCTCTGAGCATTAAATAACGCGACAATGAGCAGCAAGGCAAGACCGAATCGGCCCGCATTCGCGTCGAGAACATCATCCGCAGCGACATCGCGACGGAACTACACGAGACCCTCGAGCTCTACTGCGAGCTGCTGCTAGCGCGTTCTCAGCTGCTCGACAACAGCGCGCACGAGTGCGACCCGGGCCTGGAGGAGGCTGTCAGGTCCATAATCTATGCCGCGCCGCGCACAGAGATCAAGGAGCTGCTGCAGGTGCGACAGCTGTTCCTCGAGAAGTTCGGCAAGGACTTTGGCGTCACGGCCATGGAGGGCGCGGGGGTTGCGGAGCGGGTCCTGGCGAAGTTGAGAGTGGAAACTCCCGAGAGCACACTTGTCGATGCGTATCTACGGGAGATTGCAAAGACGTACGGAGTACCTTGGCAAAAGGGTGCGGACGAAGATGGCGATGGTCAAGAGGAAGAGGGTGACGACGATGACAACCCAAGTGGCGGGCAAGCAATCCGAAGTTTGGAGGCTCCCTTGACAACGGAGGAACTAAGCAGGGCAACACCGCCTCGAGACATTGGGCCAACATCGCCTGTGAGGATTGCTCCACCCAGTCCTAGCACTGACAACCTGAATCCCAAAGTCAAGCTTCCCGGCCCGGTCACACTCAAGCCCAACTCCAAGATGAAGAAAGCTTCGGCACCCGAGCCAAAGGCAGGAAAGGCAGAAGGGCCAGGAGGCAAGATACCTGATGTGGACGAGCTGGCAAAAAGGTTTGCAGAGCTGAAGAGATGACTACTCATGCACAGGACTTCTGACAAGCTTGCCAACGGATCCCATTCTACTGGAACATTGTAGAGAATGCTCGAAGCCGTTAAGGCTATCGGTCTCTACCGTTTCTGTGCGACATGTGTTGCACTGCACTATAATCTCGCTCTCGACTTCGACTCCGACGGTGCCGATGTCGAGATGACCTGTGTTCGTAGTCCCGATCATGCCTAGCACCATGACCGTCCGACTTGTCCAACGAGAAACCGTCCAGGTCGAGGTCGTCATGCCTGCTTGACCTGTGGCTGCTTCTCCGTTTGCTACTTCGATGCTCCTCTATCTCCAGCGCTCTCAGCTCTCTCTGCTTTGCCTCGGCCCAGCGACGCTTGTCCCTCTCTGCATCTCGCAGTTGCACTTGGGCTTTCTGCATGAATGCGAGCGGGTCACTCGTGGTAGTTCGTAGCTGCTCACGATGTTTCCGTCGGGGATCCACTTGTCCCCAGACATTCTTGCCCAACTCTCCACCCTCTGACTGCCTCTGATCCGCGGCTTCCAGGGAAGGCCCACCTGAGGCCGCATACCAAGGGTTCTCGAGCCCGTTCTTGCCGGCCGCATTTGAAAAGCGCATAGTATATTGATCTTCGAGTTCCCGCTTCTTTTTGGCAGCCTCGGTCTCGGCTTCCGCGTTTTTGGTGGCCTTACGTGCCTGTTCTTCAGGAAACAGGCTGATATGCCCCGCTTGATCTGTTATGGGTGCTTCGCGTGCTGCTTTGCGTCGTGCGGTCACGGCGGAGCTGACTTGCTCAGCCCCTAGACTCTTCGGACCCGTATCTTCCCTTGCCAGTCGGATATCTCTATCCGTGTCATTCTCACCAGCCAAGCGTCGCCGTTTCCGGTCACGGCCGTGGTGAGGTGCATCGTGATGCGTGCCCTCTCTCCTTCGGCTTGTTTCCGGCACCTCGTCAGGTTCAGGAGACGAGGGGAGCTCCTGGCCTCGCAGGATCGCAATACGTCGCTCTGCGTCCACCTCCTGCATGCGACGCTCCTCTTCCGCCTCGCGGGCGGCTGCCGCAGCCTCATCACGTTTGACGCGTTCTATGTTCGCCGGAGCATAAACGTTCCATGATTTCTTGGGCAGCAGATGGCTGCGACGGAGTGTGAGCACGCTGTGGACCGGAGCGACACATCAGACTTACAGTGGCATATTAAAATAGCGGTGGTGGCTTTCCAGCTGTGGGAGATGTTGCCGGATAACTGCCACCCGACCAGATGTTGGAGTCCTGCAGCGGTTATCGATATGTATTTTGTACCTAGATATGCGGATGCCTTGACAGCCGATGCAGCTTATTTTAGCCTCCCGTAGCAGCATATGGCGGTTGACGGTCTGACCACCAACAGCTGCTGTGAGCCGCTGGTCGTACAGGCAATCCTCAATCGATATCAAGCTCTTCTCGAAATCGCATGCCCTCTACGATTCGTGATGGACGGATTGGTCGGTTACATTCAGCTCCATCGCGATCAGGCTACTGTGGGCTTCGCAAATGTTTCGGCTTGTCGCCTAAGCGGCGGGAATCCTCCGGATGGCTCTCCTGACAACACATCAGGTCATGAGCCTTATAGGCCCTGGGAATCAATGTCAATGGGAAGCACTATGACTTTTGACAGCAAGCCATCCCTCCTCTACCAAGGTCTGGTCGTACGCAATTCCTGAGACTGGCAATTGAAAGTTCCTCTGCTGCAGGATGCCCGTGTTCCTTGTCCATGGGTTTCGGTGGCCACGAGGCTTCATTCGTGCATACATCGACCAACACAAGCTCAAGGTCACTGCTCCAGGATGGATAGCCGAACCAAGCACGCAATCAACGCTTCTCGCCAGCATCCGATCCTCGTTCCCGGCGCTCATAGATCATGTTCCGAACCTGCGCCTGATAGAGCAGCATGACGCGACGTCGACGTCCCGAATTAAAGAGCAGCCATACGCATACGTTGCCGATACGGTTTACGAAGTGAGCCTAGGCGTGGATGTGGACGAGGTTCGCGGCAGGGGCGTGCCCACTGCCACATGGGCCGCGGCGATAGAGCTCAGAGATCAGCTCGCACCAGAAGAGAAAGTCGCCTGGTTTGTCGTTGTCTGTCAGGATGACCCGCGATGTACATTGCCGACAGGAAGACAAAGAATTGGCAATGCAGTTGCGAGTAGGGATCCCCCACGTACTGAATCAGAACGAGTACGTATGGCCCGTGAACATGTGCGCTTGAGCTGTGGATGAAGCAGGAGTTCTGGTAACTAAGGTTGGCCGATAGGGCTGCAAAAGATCATCAGGCCTCTTGAGTCTGCTCAGGGGTGAACAGATAGATAAAACGAAGGGGTGAGTGTTACCAATCTTTCTGCTTGGGACCTTCTGATGAATGTTTATAGCTGCGAAAACGCACCCAAGCATGTTTCGACAACGCAAGGGCACAGGCTAGTGCTGATCGGCAACGGCCGTGATGCTATACCAGTGCATTACGTGTAACGCGTGTAGCGATGATCTTGTTACTGCAGTCTCCTCTGTACCGCATCAGGATGCTATAACCATGGTTTCTTCGTGCATGTATCGGATGATTCGCATTGGAGGCGCAGCAAGTCTGGGCTGCTGGTCGCATCTCAACTTCGATCCAGAGACGAGCCCAAGAGGTGATTATTGTTCCGTCAGAAAGATATTCATCCCGCCAGGGCTGCGTTGCGACGGATCTACGGGTTCGGCCTACGACGTTGGACGCAGTTACTGCAAAACTCCCACGCATATCCGGGGGGCCAGCAGGATAGCGGACTGCTCACAGCGTCAATGCTGAAGATGAGTCCGCCCAGAACCTGGGATCATCTTCCAGCTCAAGCAAATAGACGGCACGGAACCCTCAATATCACTCAAGCTTTATCCTTGTCTTAATAGCGCTGCATGTGCCGCATCCTGTCCGTGGCATACATGGTGGTATTGTCAGCAGTATGGAGTGCGTTTCCCAAGCCGCAACACGAACAGATCATTCTAAATTTGGAAGCACCAGCCTACATTTTGCTTGATCCCATCTCTGCAGACCCCGAATAAGAAGCCTATAGGGCCAATAGAGCTGTAAACTGTTGCTCATAGTTTGCTTAAGATGGTAACGCTGAACATGCTTTTTCTTCTCTTCTGAAAGCACGCTTTACCGTAAAAAGAGGCGTTGGCCGGCCCGCACGCGTTAACAAGCGAAAGGCGGGATAGTCGGCTACCAGTGATCACCGAGTCCTCGACCGAACCAAGTGAGTCTGGACAGCACTCTGCGGTAGCTGCTTCACCCACCGCCTCTGTACCGCAACGGAACCTTCCGATCAGTCCACCCACGGTCAGCTTCGGCGGATGGAGTATTGATTTCCATCTTCGACAACCGCATTACACACGCTCTCGGTGGTCGCCGGAGCCGGCGCAGACGCATGAGCATGGGAAATGGCCTCGAAACTGCTCCATGACGGACCGCGGCGCGCGGCTGTCGCACCGCTCGACAGTGCGACGCCAGAGCTCCAGAAACCCAACGATTCAAAATCCAATCCTGACAGCGACCCCCGTCCAAGAACTAGGAGAAGCTCTTTGCGACGGACCAAGAATAGCACCGATCAGCTGCGGAAGCGTGCGAGGGGCGGCAGTGACTCGACGATTGGGGCCGATGGGCAGCATGCTGTTCGAGAGGGACGACAGTTCACTGTTGCTAGCATAGGAAACAACGGGATCATTTATCTCAGGTGAGATGGTGGCACGGTGCTCTCGTTGCGTCCTACGGGCATTCGCCACGCCGTATGCGCAATTTTGGGATGATGCTAATCATTGTTATGGAGCAGGCCTCTTGTTAGACCTGGAAGCCGGCGCCCAGATCCACCTTTATCGCCCTTTGCTTTCCCTTCCACGACTACCGCCGACAGGCCAACAACCGCGAAAGGGTCACAGCAGCCCGGTATCACCAAGCGGGAGAGCTTCTTTTCTGCACTGCGTACGACACCGAGTCCATCCACTCTGGTTGAGGCAGCAAGGAAGAATCTGGCCATTGATCATGGACAGTCGCAGCCGTCGACTAGACCGCAATCCAAGAGACCCAGCAAAGCACGGTCATTCTCATTCGCCACCGCGGACAGCCTCCATCCTGCTCAGACCTGGGACCCTGGCAGCTTCAGGGTGGTCATAGACCGGCAGTTTTCAGCTGCGACACGGCCGCGAACTGCGGATGCCAAAAGTCCTGTGCTGGAAGTGTCTATACCACATTATCGACTGGGAACACCACACTTCAGCGCCAAAGGTACGGCTGTCCTGCGAAGCTCTGCATACACCGGCGCGTCGGGGACCGAAGACATGCGTTCGTCTGTCATCTCAGTCGTCGAGCAGAGCAAGGTCTTTCCTTTGCAGGGTGGCGTAGGGCGCAAATCCATCTTGTCACGACGACACTCGGAGACATTTCAGAGACCAAATCATCTACGCCGTGGTACTGCCGAGAGAACCACCAAGTTCCATTCTTTACTCCCTTCTACACCGCCTAGCCCGTTGAAGCCACCAATCACTGCTGACATATATGAACCTCTTACAACCGCTCCAGATGATCCGTCAGTGGTGCGTTTCTCACCGACAAATGGAGAGATTGCAGCTGCGACGCCTGCCCGTCTCATCGCGCATATCACATCTCCTACGTTTGTCGACTACGAATTATTGTCCGACTTCTTCCTCACCTTTCGCTCGTTTCTCTCGACCGGAGAGCTTGTCGAGTATCTCGTTGCCCGCTTGCAGTGGGCGGTTAATCGCTCAGATGATTTTGGTCGCATCGTAAGAGTACGGACATTCGTCGCTCTCAGGCATTGGATCCTCAACTACTTCGTGGACGATTTTCTTCCGAGTCTTCAGCTCAGATTGCAATTTTGCACTCTTGTCAATCAGCTCTACCGCAATCTGCAAGCCAGAGCCGATCACGGCGGCGGAGATTTGAAGATTGTCGGCGAACTCAAAAAGTGCTGGCGGAGGACTTGCGTTTTGTATTGGAATGAGTCGGAAGCCACTATGGCAGACTCCTCAGAGAGCGAGATTTTGCCAGGTGGGCCGGACGAATCGACAGACGCAATGGCAGCTTCAGCTCAGTCCGGTCAGCAAGTGCAAGGCAGCATCGGGAGGCCTCCCCTTGCCGCTCACGTTGGCACGGCAGCCGTTCCCAGTGGCAATCAGCAACCGGGTTGGTCAACTATGGCGCCTCACGCGGCTCAGTCGTCGTTCACTCGCGAACTTTATTCAGCCCAGTTTCAGAAGCAGAGCAACAAGTTCCGCGCGAGCGAGCAGAGCATGCAAGTAAGGTCTTGTTCTATTCCCATGCTCACCTCTCATCGCGGCGATACGAACGCAGCGAGAAATGTGTTTCCGCATCCAATTACCGATTCTCCGCAGCATCAGGTCCAGCATACTACTCCGGCCAAAAGGGTTGCTTCTGGACACGGACATAAACGCAGCGGCAGCTTTTCGGACGCATTGAGAGACCACCGCACGCCGCTTTCTCAGCCCAAAGTATCGGCCTCGGATGTTCCTCTATCTGTGCACCCTTTTTCTGGCAGCTTGATCAGGGGTGCTGTTTTTGAACCCGCGCCGCCTGACGTTGATATCGCGTTTTCGGAAGATGGCGACCGGAAGAAGTCTCAGCTCGATCTCAGTCTTGGCGAACGCGCAGGTTGGTCAGTGGACAGTCTAAGGACAGGACCAACGAGCTCCCAAGGGATGAAGAAGATTCTGGGCAGTGTGCGGCGCGCCTTGAGCAGCAGACAGCCCTCGAGTTCGGTGTACGGAGCCGGAGGAAACGGCGAGCCCGCGGCAGCATCCAGGAGCTCTGAATTCCATTCTCGACCTTCAAAAGCTCGCTCTTCAGAAGGAGTGCACAAGAAAGTGCGCTCTCGTCCTCCAACAAGAATCGATGTTTTGGCAGCTGAGGCGGCCGAGGCGTTTAGGAAGGCAGTGCTAGCTGCGATAGAGAAAGAGAGAGGTGCAACAGCAGCTGCACTTGTATCAACCACCAGTGTCATGGACGGCGGCAAACAGCCGAGCGTTGACACGAAGACCAAGCTACAGTCTCCATCCGGGCGACTGATCAGCAACGTTACCATGGGTAGTCGATCGATTGTTATTGTTGATGATACCGGGCCTCCGAAAGAGCTTCTCATGTCAGGAGCGTTTCGTACAACAGACTGGAACGCCCGTTTCCCTCCAGGTAAAAGTCGACTCAGTCAATGTCCACCCGAGCAAACCAATCCGATCGGAAACGCAGCGGTTGGCGGGGAGGGTCATCTACCACACAGCGGAAGAGGCACAACCGACCAAATGCCCGGCAACAATCAACATGCAGGCCCAGAGTCATATGCTGGTGATGCCGGGAAGGGGTCCAGTGACCGATCAATAACGCAATCCGCCTACGTCAAGCGTCCTCCGGCGTTGCGGCGTAGCAGATCCGCAAGGTCAGGCCCTCCCACCAGCAATTCTTTAAGGCGCTTTGCCTCGTTTCAAAGCGGGATGGGCAGGGCAGCTCCCAGTCAGCACACGGAAGGTTCAAGCTTTTCGTACATCTATTCGACGACCACTCCCTCAGAAGATGCCTCCGAACCTTCCGAAGTCGAGTCTCATCCTCTTCGCCGGCTACGGAGGCGGCCCGGGGGCGACTTACGTGCGTTTGAAAACGTCCATGATCTTGAATGTCAGCGTCCACACTCAACTGGCTCTCTGTCCAATCGCTCTCACTCCATCTCGAATTCCGTAGCTTTCACTTCTGTCGATGTAACTGGCGGAACATTCGATACGAAGCCCACGACCAATTTTGCCGACGAGGCCTCACGAGAAACCAAAAGCGAGACGAGCCGGATTCTCAGGAAGCCTTACTCGCTGGTGCAGACGCACTCTTCGCAGCCCAATCTCCGACCGTCGTTTGAGGCAGAGGTTGCCAAGCTTGCTGCCCTCCCTGACGACGAGGACGATGGGGGCATAGAGTCTGCTCTTTTGAAGCTCGAGGGACGATACGAAAAGAGAAGCCCTGAAGAACTGCCTCGGTCGCCGTTCGAAGATCCCAGCGACTCCAATGATACTTCAAGTACCCGCACGCATCGCGAGCAAAAAGCTGTCCTCACCAACGCACCCCGCTCTCCTGAGAGTGGACGAGCTGCGGTCGATCCCACTCAAACCTACAACACGCAAGCTGCGCCAATCACCCCGGGAGACAAACAGATACCCCGAGCGGAAGTCCGCCCTGGTCCCCGGGCGATTACCACAGTACGCTCAGTCGCAGGGTCTGAGGATTCATATTCATCTGTACCTCTGCTTCAGCGGGGGTTAAGTGATGCCTACACACGCAAGCGAGGGAAAGGCCCGGCTGAATACAACAAGGGTGCATCGAACTTCGGGATGCCCTCAAGTCCTCCACCATCATCAAGAGGCAAGGCCCCAAGCACTGTTAACGGAAAGTCACCACAATCGCCCGTTGCGCGTATGGGAGAGCCGGAGACCATGCTGAAACTTCCTCACAATCGCGCTCCACCACGAATGTCTGTTGGGGGAGGCTCGTTCCTGCTCGATGATAACCAGAGCCTCAGCGATTTGTCGTCGGAGCTTTCCACCGAGTTGCTGGATACGTCAGAGAACGACAGTCACGAGGTCATGAGCTTCTTTGATGATGAGGATGCGGGTGATTCGCAGCCGGAAAACGAGATCCTATCCCATCCCCTACGACACCCGCCCACTCCGCCGCTTTCGGAGAAGTCGCTGAGGAAACCTCCAGCCCTGGATGATAGCTCGTTTCAGCAAAGGTTGCCGACTCCCGGACAAACTCCTGTGGCATCTGCTCCGATCCACTTACATACACGTTCCAGCTTCCCGCTCAGTCCACCCGCGATTGAGATGGCCGACTTGAACGGCAGCCACATCTCCCGAGCTAACCACCTTCCTTTCATCCTTGCATACGACTCGGAGGTCCTGGCTGAGCAGTTCACGATTGTAGAGAAAGATGCCTTGGATGAGATTGACTGGAAAGAACTCATCGAGCTGCGATGGAAGCAATCAGCCAATGTCACCACCTGCTGGGTGAACTACCTCCAGACCGAGGAGCCGCGCGGAGTTGACATTGTCATAGCCCGCTTCAACCTGATGGTCAAGTGGGTTGTTTCCGAATGCGTGCTGACGGAGAATCTGGAGGAGCGGGCGCGATGCATAGTCAAGTACATTCACATTGCGGCGCATGCCCGGCGCTTGCGTAATTACGCTACGATGTACCAGATTACGGTGGCGCTGGTGTCGTCTGACTGCTCCCGTCTTAAGCAGACGTGGGATCTCGTTCCCGCTGCCGAGATGCAGACGATGAAGGAGCTGGAAGCTGTCATACAGCCGTTGCGCAATTTTCAAAACCTGAGGATCGAGATGGAAACGGCGCCTGTTGAGGACGGCTGTATTCCCTTCATTGGTGGGTTTTTCTTGCAATACTTCCTCCCTTCGGGCCCTGGGAACCCTTGCTAATCGCTGTCCGTTACACAGGTATCTATACCCACGATCTGATCTACAACGCGCAGAAGCCGGCTCTCATCAAGAACTCCGCAAGCGGCGACGAACCCATGGTCAATTTTGAGCGACATCGGACGGCAGCCACGATTGTCAAGAACTTGCTACGACTCTTGGAAGCCAGCTCCAAGTACCGGTTCAAGCCGCAACCGGACATCATCAGTAGATGCTTGTGGATGGTCGCGCTTCCTGATAAAGAGATTACGGCTCTGAGCCGAAAGCTCGCATTTGGTACCGCATGAAGTTTGAGATCATGCTGCGTGTCTGACAGTTGGGATTTTGCAGATAGATGCAATGCCTCGCTTTACTCTCACACCGATCTTCTGCTGTCATTTCGTCTTGCTGATTTCACTCGCATCATTGCAGCGCTTTAGCTAGATATCCCATATGTGTTTCGTGGGGTTTGGACGCTCTTTGCGATATGACGGGACTCCTCATGGTGTTTGTGCGTATCATTACCTGCTTGCTCGATTGGCTGCTTCGTCAACCTGCGTTTCACGTGCTCCACGGTGGTTTGTGTCTGAAGCTCGAAAGCTGTACTTAAGGATGGCTTACGTTTTGCTCCTTAGTATGATGAACAACGGGTCGAGCGCGACTCGGGTTGGAATTGATCAATCAAAACTTGCCTGTGGCGCTCTTGAAATGACTGGTAGCCGGATCTGGATTATGACTATGCGTGTTCAATGGGTCTATAAATATGCCATACCTAACCATAGACTCGAACTCGAAGACAATTTCCGATTGATGGGAGCTTTCAAAGGTCATGTAATTCAGCAGAGAAGAGCTGGGCAAAGCATCGGAATCTACCGCTCTGTGCTTTGTGGTAAATGAGGATGTTACAAATGCCTCGGAAGTACGAGCTCACGAGGCCCACGCATCATCGACAAAAAGATGATGCCCAAGTCCGCCATCTCAAGCCAGGGCTGAGATTTCCCTATTATCGAGCGAGATTGTGGTATCCAGCCATCAATTCCACGAGGTTGAAAGGGCCATTCACATGCCTGCAAGAGCGCTACCGGAGTAAGATCACAACATCTGTCACATAGGAATAGGGAGTTCGTCATCCCGCGCAAACTCAGTTCGCCTCAATGTGGTTGGTGAGGTCGCAATCACGAACGGATCGGAACGGTGATATGTATTGCGAGCACATCTCGCATCCGCGGAGCCGCCGACGACGGCTTGAGCTGAAATATATCCACACGTAGATAGCAAAAGCCGCGATTCCTTCACCAATGCTGCACGCACTCGAGCGAGTCGATAAAACTTGATAAGCGAGCGGGATGCTGGTTTCGCATCTGGTTATGCCACGAATGGATGCTTTTGTGCTTCCCGTTGCTCCGCCAGGCGCTGTACGGAAACGTGATGGTCAGCTTGCACGCGACAATTGGCTCTGACTTTGTTTTCGTTCCGGCTACCAGATAGCCTCCGCTGATGCTGGGAAAAGACATGCCAGATCTGGATCTGTACCAAACAACCCACCCGGCGGAGGACGTGCTCTTCGCCTAGGTATTCGCAGCTCGTCCGGCACATCCCGAAGAGATTGGAGCTCCCGTCCAGATTCATGCACACATTACGGAATCATTCAACTTTATGTAGCCATCACCATGCGTTGATATCCTATCTGACCCCAGACCGCTCCACCAGAAACACCGCGACTAGCTGTCCCGGCAAGATGTTACCGTCAGCCCCGCACCAGACCGGTGGCCCAAAAGGGGCTCTCGGGGAGCTCGGGTCAGCGTTGCCGGGGCCGTGCTTTCAACGCATCCCCGCGTGTCGGTTTCCCATGGAGGGACCCCTTTCAGGCCGAGCGGAGCCCAGAGCGCTTCGTCGAGTCGCCGGAACGAGCCATGTTCGAGTTGTCGTCAGGCAGGACCGACTCATGGCCGTACATGGGACGGAGCTGAATCCGGGTGTTGGCCATCAATCAGGCCCTGTCTCTACCAGAGGCGGGTTGATTCCATGGGTCAAGTGGTCGTTTGGGAAAGAGAGCACACGAGACCATAGGGGTTGTCTTTCAATGAGTCGTGGGAGACGTAGACCCCTTACGACAAGGTTGCTGGTCCCGATTCGAGCCTGGCGAGGAAGCTTCCTCAATTTACCGGCACAGCCCTATCAATGCCCGGAGCATCGCTCGTGTGGTTCGGAAACCAGAGGCTATCATGCCCACCAGCCATGATAGAGGATAGCTCCCCGTACGTGATGCGGCACGAGCTTTCACGGAGAGACGAATCAAACTTTACTTTGAGCCTCTTCGGCGGTAGAAAGTCTGGTTCCGCAGCGATTAGTCTTCTCAACAGTTAGTGGAACAGACAGACTAGTGTGGTGAAGGTCCGTTGCTCCAAGAATTGCACGCAAGTGCTGCGCAGTCGCACTAACGGTAAGGGCTTCCAACGTTGACCGATACGGACAGAAGCATTTCCAAGGCCATGATTGCGAGACTCGGTACCGTCCGCATGGATCGGTATTTTGCTCTGAACGGTGTGCAAACATTGTTCGCGTGCAGCGAATGCGCGGACAGCACTCAGAAACAGGTCTGGCACGATGGAGGATGCTCTCTAAGCTCTTTGCGCGGGGACATCTATCGTGTCTCCGTCAGCGCTATGTACCCTGTATATGCTCCGTCCCGCAGCTGCACCGTGGCCAACCAACGACCGAATTCTACACGAGTAAAGCAGGATCGCCTCTAGCACCACGCTCCCTCGTTCTACCGCGTTCTCGTGTGTCTCTCGGTAAGCGCTCCAAGGTTTGACGCTAAAATGGTTCAGTCGGCCCACGATCGTGGGGCGCTCGGGTATGTAGGCTGTAGCTTGAATCAAGGCGCAAGGACTCCACCGGGTGTGATGGTGGAAGAAGCTTGAAAGAAAAGAAAAGAAGATCGCAAGCAGCAACGCTCGATGATGGCCGGCCGCGTTTCTTCGGGGAGACGCACCACACCCACCCAAACATGGAAAACCCTTTTGCAGTTGGGTCGACGCATTCCGGGATCCGTGATTCGCTCCCTCTTGACGTGTCGGGATTGCTGGGAACCGTTTTTACTCAATAGTTGATCCTTGAACTGGAACCCCGGGCTTGGCCGTCTTCAATGGGTTTCCATGGTGGCAGCAAATGAAAGCGGCCGAACGTGACCTTCGACCCTCATTTTTCTTTTACTAGACGCCGGCCCGCTCGCCACGAGCGAGGAGGGGACTCTGAGCACGAGCGTGGTGCATAATGATCCCCACCGCGCCGCGTCAGGGGGGTTGCTCATCAGAAGCTATCCCGACTTCGAGATCGCTGTGCTTCGCGGCGAGTGTTATGATGTGAGGTGACAAGGCACGAGCGCGCGCTGAAGAGGGGAGACTCGGGAGAGTACAGAGTACCTCCACGACGAGTACCTCTCTCCAAGGGATATGGTGGCTTTGGCACTCAGAATCGTCCGTCGTGTTTGATCATTGCATCGTCTCCCCCAGATTGGAGCGTGATGGCCGCTTGGTGGCAGTCGGTGCTCATCGGCCATTACTGGTCCTCGTGGGTGGTGGTATGGGACGGTGCCTGGGTATGATCTTGCAAGCCTCAGGTTTCATTTTCCGGACGAGTACAGAAGGTCGACGATGACACTGAGATATCTTTTCAGCACGTTGACGCCACGGCCTTCAGAATCGTTTTGAAGAGGAAGCAGCAGTCTTTGACGGCAGGTGCTATGTTATATGCAGATTAATTGCCATCACCACATGAGGATGTGTATGCCAGTATGGTGTTGTGCATCTGCCTCTGCGACACTGTCGTGGTTCCTTTTCCTCGCCGTTTGTGTTTCTTGACTTTTCCACCGACACCTAGTCCCAAGACTACAGCTCATCCCACGCATGAATGGAAATAGAACTATCCCTTCACACCCAGGCGATGTGTAGCTCGCATGACTTGGGTAGAGATTAACACAACCCAGCAGAGTATGCGAAAGTACTCCGTACCTGCGGCAGCAGTACTGGTGGTACATAGTGTGATTTAGCTCGCCTGGACGACCATGCCACGAGGAACCATGAAAACGCCGAGTGTCGGCAGCAGGCCTACCCGACCCTGAGACGACGATAGCCTCAGTGGGTGCACCATGGGTTGCCCTACGGGAGACGCTGCAGCTGATGTTGATGGAGTTGATATTGGTGCCAGCGAGGGTGATGGGCGCTGGTGCTGAAGGCGCTTGGGCTGCTGATTGTTGATAGCCCAAGTGCTGATTGCTGAAGACGAAGATAATGATGATGAGGATGACCATTCAAGCCTCAAACTCGCTATGCACTAAATTCTCCGTGCTTCCTTCAGATACAATTGCTTTGCCCTGCCCTGCCCTTCTCGACGCCGCTGCTTTTACTTCTCGCTCATCATCGCCCCTTCTCCCTCTCTTCTCCTGCGGCCACTACTGCCCACCCCACTCTTTCTGTTGCGCCCTCGCGTGCCGCCACGTGCAAGATACAGACGCCCTCCGCATCAAAACTACATGTACAGTAGCAGCCCAGGCAGGCCGCGGTCTAGCTTCCTCCTCTCTTCTTCTTCTTCTTTCCCCTTCACCGGGCATTGCTTCACTCTTTCCTCTCCCTCTTCAGCTCTTCCAGTATCTAGAGCAGTCGAAACCCAGAGATTCAAAGACTCAAGATCAGATCCAGAGTCAAGACCAGGCTCGGAGAGAGACTCGTTGCATCATCTCGACTCGACTGTCGGCACACTTTATTACTCATAAGCCACTACGCAGAGTCTCGACTCCGTGCTTTTGCTCCCGTAGCTTCTGCTGAGCCGAAACAACAACCCACACACCCACACTCAGAGACATCCACACCCGCACCTTTTCTTTCTCCCTCTCCGCCGTCTCTCCTACCTCTTTCTCTCTTCTCACAGACCTCACCTACTTCCGTACACGATTCCAGACGCACACACACCCTCAGACGCAGACGCCACCTACTTATCTGCGAATTCGCTCGTTGGCTTACCTCTTGCTTACTCGTTCACCAAAATTCAGCACTAAATCGCCCGCTTTTAAACAAGACCCTCGTTTCTCCGTCCCCTACTCCTGCCTACCGCTTTAGTCTCGATTGGCTGAAGATCTCACTCGCTCTCACCTCCGTGGCCGCCTCACTGACCTCAGCAACTCACACTCACGCACAGCCTGCCAATTGCAGCAACAGCACCTCTGCAGCCTCCCGGCCGCGAACGTAGAGCAGACCCGGCCGTGCCACAGTTTGTCTCGCTGTTCTCCTCTTGAACCAATACCTTTTGGACCGATCACCGTTTTCCCCAAAGAAGCTTTTTGTGGCTCCTTTTTCCTGGCTGGCCTAATAGCAAGTGCCGAAGAAGTTGGGCGAGTTAGACCGAGCATACTGCGTTTTGACGAAGCCATCCGGTCTGGTCAGTGAGACAACGACGACCTTAGCCGGCTCCGCCATCAGGGTCATATTCCGCAGGGGCCAGCCCGCTTCCTTTGAACGGGACCCGCGCCCGAATCCGATCCCGGTGTTTGCTCCCGGGTCAAACGGACCTCTTCCGGCCGAGTGGGACGGAGCGGTTTCACACCGACCCTATCTCCGTACGAATCGTATCATCGCGTTCGTCGCCTCACCACTTTCCTCCGGACAACTTCACTTTCTCCATATCCGCCCTTCTCAGACCAGTTCAGACGCTCTCCTCGGATTTCTCCCCGGTCCGCGATTCTCCTGAAAATCTCAAAGTCTCTGCATACCTCCGAGAAGGAATCGCAGTACAAAAACGGTGTGATCAGCACGTTTATCGACACGGTTATGGCGGGCAAGATGATGACGTTGTACAAGCTAGTGGTGCTGGGAGACGGTGGCGTGGGGAAGACTGCTTTGACCATCCAGGTTCGTGCCCGCTGATGCATTATTTCCTGCTGGGTACTCGTTAGGCATCAAGAACTGACCGTGCCGCACAGCTCTGCCTGAACCATTTCGTGGAGACCTACGACCCCACAATCGAAGACTCGTACAGGAAGCAGGTGCAGATAGACAATCAGTCATGCATGCTGGAAGTGCTCGACACTGCGGGGCAGGAGGAGTATACCGCGCTTCGGGACCAGTGGATAAGAGACGGCGAAGGATTTGTGCTAGTCTACAGCATCACATCACGGTCCTCATTCACACGGATCCAAAAGTTCTACAACCAGATACAACGAGTCAAGGAATCCTCGCTCTCAGGCTCTCCTACATACCCAGGATCTCCGCTCAGCTCGTCATCACTGGGCTCGGGAGCGTTCGGACCGGCTCCTGTGATGCTCATCGGCAACAAGTGCGACAAGGTCACGGAGCGAGAAGTCTCGACTCAAGAAGGGAGCGCCCTCGCAAGGGAGCTGGGATGCGATTTTCTCGAGGCGTCGGCGAAGAACTGCGTCAACGTGGAAAAGGCATTCTACGACGTCGTGCGCCAGCTCCGCCGTCAGAGACACCATTCGTCCCGACCATCCGAACGGCGGGCCACGGAGAGCAAGGCATACGGCGGCCACTCTGCCTATCGCAGTGGCCGCGACCGGCACAGCGAGAGCCGACGAAGCAACAAGACCCGTATCCACAATACAAAGGGATGCGTCATACTCTGACACGTGCGACCAGCGGTCGCCATGCGTGCACAAGGGGGCCTCTTGGGGCCTGCACCCGTCCCAAGGGATCAGGGCCACGTCTCAATGTTTATTGGGAGGGGTTACAGGTATTGACAGCTGGCACCAGGGCGCGCGGCATGCGTTGCCCGGAACTCGCTGCGCTGGTGGGAAACGCTCGGGGCATGGGCGATGGGGCCTGCCTTCCCCACGTGGATCTTACGGCCGCGCGTTTGCGGGAGAAGGGCGCTGCCGAGAGAGCGGACGCCGGAGATGGGAGATCGGCGAGGGCAAGGGGGTTTCTGGGGAACTGTATCCTCGTTCCAACATGACCCCTTCCGTTACCCTCCGGCTCTCTCTCGTCGTCGCGATCGCGACAACTCGTCTGGGCCACTCTCGCGGAATCAGATCGACAACTGAGACTTCTCTCTGGATCGCGAGCCTGTTCCCGGGGGCTTGGAACACGAGCGAGCAGCGTCTTGTGGCTTCACACATGGCAGCCATCAGTTTGCTCGCGGAGGATTGTCTTTTTGGGGGATCACACAGACACGATACGTGGACGTCATGCGTCGGATCCGGTGGGGGAGTAACGGAGTGCCTCCCCAAACTGGGTCTGCAGCAGTGGGCATCGTAACGGGGCGTTCGGCTTTTTCTTTTGGGAGGGTGTGCACAACTGGAGCATCAGATCTCCAGGTCGGGGCTGCTTGCGAACAACAGGGCTGTTTGCATCGGAAGCGGCCCACATCTAGGCTCGGACCGCATCTGCCGCGGGGAACGGGGCCTGTGGAAGGGGGCACCGACGCGGCTGCGTGCGGGCGGTCGTGGGCGGTTGATTGGGCGCATGGGCAGAGGGAATTCTCTATGGTCCATTTTATAAAGAGGCACAAAAAAGGAAAAATCTACTCGTTCACAACGGGACTCTTGTTACCAATCTGTCTATATTCCGCTGATCCTAACAATGCCATTCCCATGAGTGAGGCATAGGAGCCACGCCAGTGTGTTGGCGGTGGAGCCTGGCGGCAAGACGAGACGAGACGGTGGACAGCATGACAGCAGAGCACGCAGTGATACCTGTTCGGTGATGTGGTTGACGCAGTGATCGATTCAGCCATGCGGCAGTCGCACGCATATCGTGCTGTACAAAGCAGAAACGAAGGGCCCAGCACCATGGTTTTTCCTCTTGCATCTGCCGGGCCGGCCGGATAGGAGGCCGCTCGTCTCTGCGAACGCCGGATAGAGGGATTTTCCCTTGGTGATCTTCCTTCTTCTGAGAATGTAGCCGTGGCGTGCACGGCGGTGAGGAGGAAAGAGAAGGCACCATGATTAATGATAGTCGATATGATAAAAGACCTCATCTCAAACGACTACTCAACCTCCTGACACCATTCTTTCTCCTCACATCCCTCTGGTGATCCGTCCGCCTCGTTATCAACGGGCCTATCACTTTTGTTTTGTTTCCCTCCCGATCCTGTGTGTGGCAGAACCACGCTTTGCCAAGAACAGCCGTTCGAACGAGCGACGGGCGGCCGGACCGAAGGGAAGAAACCCCGCTGGCTGCTCGGCTACGAATCCCGCTTTCGAGAATGTCCTGGGTTGGAATGGAATTCGGTGTGCTGTGATTTTATGCCAGGCGCTCTATATTTTTCGTGCAGATGGAGGATACAAGTTACTCCGCTCCGGTTGTCAATGGCCAAAAGTTTTGTACAGATTTGTCCGCAAAAGGGTCTGCATAGTCGACGTTTTTGTCGTGCGCCAGCCTTAAGCAAGGCCTATGAAAGTGATGTCGAGCGCTGGGAAGAGCCGTGGCCGTTGGCGCCGAGCCAGAGCCTCGCAATCCTCGAGCATTCATGGATGGTATCCATGGATGGTAGGATGCCATACACCACAATTGCCGTGCCCTGTCAGCCCGACATGCAATATCACAACGCCCTCTATGTGCATGATGCATCCGCAGGAGTTCGCCCCGACCAACCCTTGATGCGACCTCGTCACCGCTCACCAGGGATCGACGTTATATCGCCGCCGTCGGCGTCTACAACAGTGCAAACACACACCCATTCCGTCCTTGCCATGCGCTGCGTCCCGCACTCTCAACCCGGCTCGCGCAAGCCTCTTGCGGGCCTATCCGGCTGGCGATCGCATGGCTGTGCTGAGGCAGATGGTGTGTCGCGTGCGTCGATTTCCACCGCTTTCCTGGCCTGTCAGCACCATGGCGGGTCGGGCGACGGGCTTCGGAGGATTTGTCACCGCAATGGCATGCAACGGGCTGGGAGTATGGTACATACATAGCGGGTCGGAACGGGCGACTGCTGTTGGTGTGAGAGATCGTGGACGAGGCTACCGAGCACAGCGGCGGATTGCTCCTCTTCCTGCTGCTCCTACTAGGCCCTGCTCTGGCCCCGTTGACGCTATTGCTGCCTGTTGCTTACTGCTTGCCACACACTACGTGCTGCTTACTGCCTCCTTAGTATGCTCTGTGTCTTCTTGTCGGGCCCTGGTGAGAATCCAGCAGGGAGCGTTCTGCGACAGGTGATTGAGCACGAAGCGTCAGATGAGCTGGTAAACGCAGGCGTCTTTTTTGCGACGTCAGACAACACGTTTGGCATGGCAAAGGCACGACATGGAGACAACTCACCGCTGCCTGGTCTCTGCGATATTGCTTGCGAGAACCCGGGCCGCCGGTCGTCCCAAACCCGCATCCTCGCAAAGGAGGCCCAAAAAGCAACCGTATACTAGTTGCATGGATGAGCCGTTCCAGGATGCATCCCAGGAGCCACGAGCTCAACCTGTCCTTTTCCACCGCGACGGGCGGACACGAGAGTGCTCTCGTGCCCGGTTTCTGTCACTCCCCGCTTTATGGACCCCGCCCGTCGCGTGCGCCGGCGTTACGTCAACAAGTACGCAATATGTGAAGTTTGCGAAGTAAGAGAGAAAAGCAAGAGACCACCAAAAAACACATGCGACGCGAGGCGAAGCGAGAGCGCGCCGCCAGATGCAGATGCGGAACGGGAACCTTCTTTCTACAAAAGCGGCAAGCCTACTATGCAGTCGGCTCCTTTGATCTGTCATCTTTCACTACTCCGTACCTCGTTCGTGCATTGCATGATGGGTAAGACCACGAGCGACGTGATGGAAGATCGGGTGTCGGAAGTTCTTTCTTTGCAAGGGCTAGTCTTCCTGTCTGTATGCGCTGTTCGTGCAACTGCGACGCGTATTTGTCCGGCCGGTGCTACTTCGGCGGAATTTCTTTCATCTGGCTTTTCGCGATGATGACTGGGATCGTGAGCATTGCAGGTCGACGAGGAGTGCTGGCAGGCATCGGCTGGCGAGGGCGAGTCAAGGTATGTTAGGTGGCACTGGCACGATTGCGTGCGCTTCCTCGCACCGACAGTCGTTCTGAATGGACACGGGAATACAGACCTTCAACCAGATCACGCCTGTCAAGTTTATGATCAAACAATAATATCGATCAACCTAACCTGGAAAGAAGGACTACCTACCATTTCAGTACCTTCCCAACCAGCTTGATTGGTCGCCGTTTTTGCATTGGTCTTATGAAGTCGTTGTATTCCCGGCTACCACCCGTGGATGACTACTTGGTCAAGATACTGACGAAGCAAGTACGGAGTACCTGGTACGGGTGAGATCCACATTTGAAGACACAATAGACACGATGAAGGCGTTGACGACTATACTGAAGTCCATCGAGTGTTCAGCTGGCCGTTATGTGAAAGAGGATGTTGAGGCGCCTATGCTGCTCATATATCACCCTCTTGAATACGTTATCGGTACACGAATGCCTTTCGGAGACAACGGCGTGTTAACGGTCCCAACATTTAAAAGACAAAGAACTTACCATAGCAGTTACCGACGCATTACCACACTCATCAGGGTGAAATCCTACATCACTGCTTCACGAACCCAGCCCGCAGGCTCAAGCAGCTTTGAACGAAGTCAAAGGCTGCATGATAATCATGCTTATACTACAAGGTCTCAGGACCTCCTTTCACGTCTCACGGCATGTCGGAGCGACACAACCCACGTTTCCTTGTCGGGGATTTTACAAGGAGTCAGGCCTGCTGTATCGCCCCTCATAAGGACAATGCACTTTTGCGTGTGGAGAGAGCCAAGAGGTCCCTCTAAAAAGCGCCGAATGAAGGTAGTAATCGTGGGGTGAGGCCTGGTGATGGCAGCATGCTCGTTCTCAGCACCGTCTCACGCTTTCTTCCCACTTTCGCAGACGCTTTTCTGCTGCTGTTTTGTTAGCGTCTGTCGTTCCTTATCATACACCGGAAGAGGATTATTCTCTGTTAATCGAAGACCCCCAAACGCCGAGAGTTAAGTTATGGTACTACTCTCATTCTTCACGTTCTGTCAAGCATGTGCAAGTTGGCAGTTTGCTTCTTTCTTCATCACGGCTACTTCACTCTTTATGAAGAAGATCATCTTAGTCGCGCGCTACTTCATCGTAAGCAGGCAACCGCCGCTAGCCAGACGAGTCACCGTGTCTCCATCTGACGCCGAACGGCTAATAGATAGATGAAGCGATGGTGAAACGTCACTGAGTTCTTTCAGAATGACCTCCGAAGCAGGAGCAAAGTATGAAGGCCACTGACATCACCAGGTCGGACAGAGAGGAATCGTCAGACGGCAGTCGAACGAGCGAGCTTTGCTATACTAGCATACATACTGTCACAATCTCCTAGCCTATGCAAATTATAGGACAATGTGTGCTACGTCACAGTCAGTTGCCCTTCTAAGGCAACCCTCATGGTCAACGGGAAGGCTACAAGTAAGGACGGCGACATCCCTCCACGTCACCGCGAACTACCGACTTTCTTAGCCGATACCATTACCCTAGAGGACTAAACCGCAATCTATCTCATCATCCAATCGCATCCACACTAGGACAGGCATTGGCTCTTTCTCATACTGACTATAGGAAGACGTCTTCACGGCGGTCCTACGTCTGGTCATGCTCGGCATACCTGTATGACGTTATGAGACCGACATCCGTAGCCTCATTCTTGTTCACAAGATTGTGCGGCCACATAACACACAGTGTGTGCCTTCTTCAATCTCTCCACACAACAGCCGGGTCACAGCTTTTCGTTTTAAAGTCGAGCTGTTGCGGATGCAAGCACGATACATGACTTGGGATGCGTGAAGGTCACGAGACGGACGTTCACCAAAGAAGGAGATTTAACTCGTTGATTGACGCGGTATAGTCTGGTGCTTTTCATACTTTTGGGTATCCAATTCGGCATGAGTTGGAACTGCATGTTTTCTGTCAATCGAGAATTCACAACCTGCTGAAAGCAACAGTTCCAGAGTCTGATTTCAACGAAAGCCGGCAATAAATGATGCCAAGTAGAGCATGCTGTTGCGTCCGCACAACTCCCAATGAAGACGTATTACGACAGGAGCACGTCTTCCGTTATAGCAGATAACGTCTTCCACTCTCAACCCGTCAATGGCTCCCTTGGGTGGGCTTTTCCAGCGAGGAAACCGATTACACCGTCACATCAAACGTTTTGGCGAGCTTGAAACCCTGTTCACTTACTGGCTTTGAGATGTCTCTGCAAAGGCGATAAGGACAATTGGGTTGATCATCTTCTTCTACACATGCCGACGACATCCACAGCAGCTCTGTAAACTTTGCACACAGGCGTGTTGGCACCCTGATTTCCTGAAGCTGCGTCAGTGACTGGCTTGGCTTCACAAAAGCAATTGTCGTGAGCAGGTATTAAGAAGCCTTCTTCATGTCCCTTTGACTTCTCATGATGTCGACTTTCTGTGCCGAATGGAAGAATCAAGACGGAGCGGTGCGCTCAGCAAAAAATAACCAGCATGCCTACGCATCAGAAAGCGGCAAGAAGTGGGCGGTTCAGGGGAACTCCGGGGCTTTAGGTGATGATAGAGCTGGCACTTGGTGCGGAGTGGTTCTTCGCTGTGACGGTGCTTAGAGGACCGGATCTACACGGGACATCAATGGCCTATGAGGCACACGGCTCATAATCCCTCGAGCCAGGGTCAAGCATCGTTTGAGCGACTTTCCAATCTCTTGCACGATCACTACTTCTCAAGATTGCGATAGGCGAAACTGGCACGCGACCCCAAGAAGACCGCATTTTCATGAGCGAATCCACTGTTCTGGAACACCGCAGATGTACGAACGGTCTCCGCCCATCGGTTGACAGAGTCGCAGCCATCAGGCAGTACAAAAGCCCAGAGAAGGAAGCCGAAATCCTCCGATCTGTCTGGAGTGAATGTGCCATGACTGCTATTTTATCCATTGCCAACCACAATGAACAAGAATAACATATCACCGTACGAAATCGGGCATACTTCATCAGCGAATCCAATGTGCGCTATGTTTAACACCTAATATGGATGCGAAGCTTCTGTTCATATCCCGGAAGACAGACGTGGCAGAGGAGACATGCTCACGCCACGTACTTGGAAAGGAAGACCAGGGATTTAGGAAGGAGACCATGGATATATCTTCAGGATATGAAACCCCATGGCAAAGCGAGCCGGACAGATACTGGTGAGAGCTCGCGATGTAACGTTCATTGAGGATCCAAAGCCGCCAGCCGTTGAGGTCAACGAACTGTATTCGGGGACAACAGTCACTGAGCTGCCAGCGATGGTTGTTGGCAAGACGATCAACCTCCAAGAACAGATTCACCTGTCAGCCGAAGCCGGACAATCGTCCTTGGAACTGGCGTTGAAGGATATCTGATCGAGGCTACCGCGCGTACCCTGATCGACGAGCTACTAAAAATCCAGGAAGCTGCGCGCCCGAATCCCGAAGGTGCTGGGAGGAAGACGCTAGCGACGATCATGCTGAAGATGAAGGTGCTGAAGATGAAGGCGCCGGCAACCGGAGCACGAAAGATCCAGATATCAATAAGAAGAAATCGCACGCGCCGACCAAGTTCTATTGAGTCCTCGGAAGCCGAAGATGAATGTCACAGGGATCAGAAGTGCCATTTGAAAGAACCCACAAGGTTTCCAAGCATATGTCCCTACAAAGAATAAGGAGGAGGCCAATAATCGGTAACATTGTCATCCACCGTGAGGAGAAGCTGAGCGCCACGCGGGCGCCTGCTTTATGATTTCAGTGTCGTCTGTGAGGGAAAGTAAAAGCCTCTCTGTGATCGTTTGTCTTTTCTTGAATAATAATAATTTGAGAAGCTGTGACTGAGTAAGAACCGCTTCAATACTTCACATCACTTTCAAGTTTATTCAATCACCCAAGTTGCGTTTGGCGTAAGGGTGACATCTTAAACCCCTTTTAAACTCCATGTCCATTGCTCTAGGAGCTTTACTGCGAGATACGGGCATGTTAAAACATATCTTCGTGTGCTGGTAAGAACCTTAGCAAATAAAGAAGGTGGTATCTTCATAAGTGGGTCCCAAGGTTTTCGACTCAGTAAGCCCCACACACGTTTCAGGAGAGGGTTGTTGTCAACAAGCCTCAATAGTCTGTTGAGACCGAAAGAACAGAGTCGATGGTCTTAGGCACAGTTTCAGCATCAACCAGAAGTAATCATCTTTGCAAGTCCCTGGTTGGGATGAGATTCAACTGAGGTAAAATATTCTATGCGTTCTAGGCACGTAACGGCGACCACCAAGCCACATACGTACTAGTCTACATAAGAACATTTGAAGCTGTTCTCAAGTCTTGTAAACAACTACTAGAGATGAATAAACCAACAGGTAACGATACTACCTTCAGACTTTTCCACTGCACAACGTGGTGGTGAGGTATCAGACGTAGTCCACCCCGTTCATATGCAGGTACTCCACATGGTCCTCCGAATGCTGCACCCTCACACCATCCGCACCGCCCTCCTTCAGCTTGTGCAGTTCCATTCTCCCCTCAAAGGATGGGTCCTTCTTATCCGTTTGCGAGCCAGAAAGCTGCGAGTGGCTCTTGCGGGACCGCAGCATCGCAATCCGTGACGTCGCGCGCGAGCGGTAACTCTTGATCGTGGGAAGATGGTGCGAGAAGACTTTGGAGATCATCGGCATGCTCGCGCAGATGATGCCCACGTTCATCTCGACTTGGCTGGGAGGATTTCGGTCAGTTTGCGAAGGAAGTGGGAAGTGGGAGACGTACATGAGGCACTCGGTGCGGACGGTGTACCAATGGTAGTCTTTCGTTTGGATTTGGCGGACGCGGTAGTAGGTTCCGACGATGGAAGCGACGCAGGCGCTGCGGGGTGTGAGTTTGTGGTTCAGAAAAGAGAAGGGGTTTCCTGGCTGAACCTACAGGAGTCCGGTCGCGAAGACCGCAAGGATACCGAGTTTCTTCATCGTGGGGAGGTGCAACCTCATAACGGGTAGGATAGGGAGCAGAAGCAACATGAGGTCTGTAGCGATCCCGATGCCTCCAGTAGGAATAGAGACAGCGAGGCTCTTGATCTGCTCCGGGCCCAACACCCATTCCACCCAGGGGATGCCGGGTCGAGGGACCTGGAATACGAATAGGTAGATCGAGATCGCTATGTAGGTACAGCTGGTGATGGTCGCTCCAATATAGACACAGATTCTCAGCCAGCGTATGGGCCAAAATATCTCATAGTACATCATGTAGAGAGCCAGCTTGATGCAACAGAGCGCGGGGCTCAGGAAGCAGGTGTTGAGGAAGTTAGCCTATACATCAAGTCAGCTTTGGGCTCTTCTTCCTTTGGATGCAAATGAAGGACGTACAACAATGACGACTTTGCGCAGTTCCTCAAAGAGGCTAGTATCCCACATATGCTTCCCACATGGGCCGTCGACGCATCCTGTTGGCATGTTAACAGAGTCTCAGTGGGGGCGCAGGTCTTTAGCGCACCCAAAATGTTGCCAGCATAGGTAACAATCATCCCAAGCTATCGCAACCTGTCAGTAACGCTTCTTTTCGAGCGGGAAAGACTCCTGACCAGGCCCAACGTCAACAGAGCTTGGAACCAGTCAGCGGTGGAACGGTAGCCAAATGGTGGACGCGTTCTCTTACCGTCGCCCCAGCCCACTCGCTTGATAACGTAGACTCTGCCATATGCACGTATGCAAAACGCGAACAAGCCCAGAACGAGAAAAACTGTAGCAACAGTGACCAGCACGTAGCCCTTGTCCTCAGGATTGGTAAAATTCGACACAACGCCGGGTGGCGGAGTGCCCGCCGGTAGCTGCTTCAGCGCATCAGGAGGAAGCTGTAGAACCTGGCTTGCCTGGGTCATCTTGCGGAAAAGAATTGGAAGGAAAAGTATGGACTTGGGAGAAAACGATTGCGCCCTTCATGGGCACCTCGTTGGTTTGACAGATATTTCGCCTACGGTAGCAAGGCGAGAAGATATGAATGAGCGCGGCAAGATGGAAAGACCTCCAGTTGGAGTCCTTCGCCGCGCGGTAAGCACATGATATATCTTCAATGTAGAGGGAAAGTGACTCGAGAACAATCTTAGAAGGATCCAAGGGAACGCGTTCCCGTCCAATGCAGATCAGAGGGCTGTGAGTCTGACATGCAGCGGGTGTCGGCAGACAAGCTGGGGGCCAGCCAACGGTGCTCGGAAGAGATACATAGCTGCTGCTTACCAGGATTCATTTTGCTGCTCTAGCTTGAACCCAATTTCGAGACTCATGCGCGATGTCGTCGTTTCTCGTACGAACGTAGTGCTAACAATAACGCTTCGACAGCTCTCCGGTAAGGCAGACATAGGATCGGACGTACCACAGTAGGAGTACTGGCATACCGTCATGCTGTTACACGAAGGTTAGTACTACATCGTGCAAGTAAATCGCGAATGCCCTGGCAACCTGAGGTTCTCACATTTAATTTGAAGGTGGTGGTCAACGCCGCTGGCCCCCTTTACAAGTTCAGATGTTTCAAGAAACGGCCCGTTCCAAAGCTGAACATTACCTAAGGTTACCGTTGCTAAGTTTTTCCTAACTGGCTCAAGGAGGCCAAGGCGTTTTGACATGTAAAAGAAGAGTTCAGGGTAAAGTCTACAGTGTCAGGCTCGCACATACATCCGCTGGACCAAATAAGATCGCGGTGTTCCAAGCTTCGGTGCATGTGCCTGAATAGGCCTGGTATCAACATCGTATAGCCATGGATAGATCATTCCCCTCCGGATCCTCGAAGAAATGCCGACATGATGTCTCCTCACTCGAACCTTGCAAGTCAGAAGTAGTATGGAGTATATTATCTGACACTATCGCTTTCGTCCTTCAGGTACGACTTCAGATGTGAAGTAATTGTATTAGCTACGTCTAGACTAGCGCCTTACTTAGCGCGCTTCCTATGATGCTGTCAGCTTACTCCGTACTCCGTACTACCTTTCATTGATCACCTCTTCAAAACAAAACACTGGTAGGCACAGGTTGCCGCATGTATGCCATAACAACCTTGGAACCTTGGAAGTTGGCCGGTGTTAGCAACAATGGCAGCAGTCATTGTCGGGGCCGTGTCCCACTTCTTGCGGAAGCTTAAGGAAGATGAGGTCGATCTCGCCCTTGCCGCTTCAGGTCCAGCCTACTCGCGTGTGGTTGCGGTAGCCGAGCGCCTCGCTGCCGAGCTCCCCGATAAGGTTTTCTTTCGATCTGACGCTACTTTCCTCGCTTCCATCCGCTCTTATTGGTCCTCACAGGAAAGAACCATCATCCCGCACTGCGTAGTCAAGCCCGCAGATGCAAACGACGTGTCAAAGACGATAGCCATTCTGAATGAGGAGTTCACCAAAGACTGGAAGCGTCACGTTTACCCTGCAGTGCACTTTGCTGTACGCAGTGGCGGACATGCCCCCAATGCAAACAGTGCAAATACACAGGGCGGCATCACCATTGACTTGAGTCGCATGAACGATGTCCAGGTAGCAGCAGACAGGACCACAACAACTTTTGGACCGGCTGCTCGCTGGGTCGATGTCTACGACACGCTTGATCCATTGGGTTTGACTGTTTGTGGTGGCCGCGCTTCAGATGTCGGCGTGGCAGGTCTAATATTGGGAGGTATGCCAACACAGTTCAACACAGACTATTGACCTTTGCATGCTGATGCCACTCTTATGACAGGCGGGATATCCTTCTTTTCCCCGAGAGCTGGCTTCGTCTGCGATGGCATTGAGGAGTTCGAGGTAGTCTTGGCCAACGGAGACATCAAGATTGCCAACGACTCGACAAACCGTGACCTGTGCATCGCACTGAGAGGCGGCGGAAACAATTTCGGCATCGTCACCAAGTTCACAGCGCGCACCTTTCCCAACACCAAGATTTGGGCCGGCTACTTGTTTCATCCTTTGTCCGCCGCCCCTAAGCTGATAGAGAATCTTCATTCTCTTTGCGGGGAGCAGGATATTGATGAGTACGGCAATGCGCTCCTCGCGCTCGCCTACGATGCCGGCATGAGAGTCACTGCAGCTGCCAGCATAATCCAGTACACGAAAGCAAAGATTGATAGAAATAGCATTGTGTACAGGTTCCTTGATGAGCGAAGGTACTGGAGCACATTCAAGCTCCAAACAGTGTCTGATGCGACAAAAGAGGTTAATGCCAAATCCCCGGCCGGACGACGGTAAGTCGTTCAAACTCAAAACCGTAGTAGAGACTTGTACTGACCTGCACTGAAGCCAGCTATTCCAAAGTACGACCTTCGAGAACAACTTAGAGATACTGCAGTACTGTCTTGACCTGTTCAAGGAGTCTTTGAAACAGGTAAAGCCTGTCAAAGGTATTGCTTGGGCCCTTGTTTTCCACACGCTACCCACATCCACCACGTCGAAAGGCAAAAGCAACGCGCTTGGCATAGACACCAAAAAGGACTTGATCCTCGCGGAGATATCAACCTCGTGGAAAGGGGAGGAAGACGACGCGAAGGTCTACAAACTTGCCAATGACATACTCGGAAAGATCGAAACTCGCGCCAAGCAAATGGGCGTCTTCAACCGCTACAAATACTTGAACTATGCACAAGAGCGCCAGGATCCGATCTCGGGGTATGGAGAGGAGAGCGTGGCTATGCTGCGACGGGTCAGTGAAAAGTACGACCCACACGGGCTGTTTCAGAAGAGATGTGTGGGCGGCTTCAAGTTGCCTGCAAATGAGGGCACATGAGTGGGATTCACGCGGCCAACGGTCTGCTCTGGGTCTCTATGCACAGAGATTTACGAAATGTTGGCCTGTGGGCAGACTCAATGTTTAGTGGCCGTTCTCCCTCACGTCGCTCCTTCAGCGTCGTTGGAGACAGAATTTGGGCAGACCCCTTGCATTAGTGACATCGCCCCCCTGGCTACAAGCATCCGGCCGTGTCATGTATGCTAATGTAAGATTATAGAGCGTCCCAAGTGCGTACTACATAGTAAGCACTGATGGAGAAAACAATGGGCTTTTCTCTCAGCCCCAATACTGTTCCCCTAATCATCATGCGGTATGACAGGTACGCAGGCGTGATGAAAACTACTGCGGAGGAACTTCGTGAAAAAAAACATTGTTTCCCGTCAATATGCACTGCCCATCCATGGGCATGCTCTGTGCGCATGTGCATAATCTTACTGCGTCCTGCTTCCAGAAGAGCGGGAATCTCGAGTTACGACTTCCATGCCGTACTCCGCACATATGTCAGATGGGACGGCACACTGTGGTACAGCACGGAGCTATCCCCCACATTCGTTTCTGGGGATCATCGCTGACATCACCGACCCTTAAATAGCACCTCCATCCACCACAACGGTCCGACCCGTGCTTGGATACAAATCCGATGTTGAGCCCAATCCTACGACCACGTCCGATGGGACAAGCGTGCGATAGGCCTCGGCCTTCATAGGCCCACCTTGTTGATCGAGGCTCAGCTTTCCTTCAGCCCATTCCTTCTCGTCAATTGGCGTGCCGGCTACCGTGTATACTTCATCCTTCATCAGCAGACTCGTTCCGTGCCGTGTTTCAACGGCAATATAACACCATTGAGTATACAGATATGACAACTGGTAGGTTGGATCCTCCCGCAAGTTTACTTACGCCACCCCGAGCGTCAGCTCGTCAGCGGGGCATGTTTCAACTCTTCAGCCCGACTTCATTCGTAGCATACTACGCTGTGCAAGGCACACTTATCAATCTACCTATTATCCATTACGGGGATTTAGGTAGGCTTTCCAAAAGCCGTAGCTCAAGTATAAGTATAATGCTCTCATTTCTGATTTCCGTAGGCATTCAACGCCGTGATATTTGAGCTCATTGACCTCTACGGGCCACGAACGCTGCTAGAGTATCATTTTCTCCCATCTTTAATCATGGCTCTCTCATACAATGCCTCCTCTGGCACCTCTCTCGTGCTGCACGGCCTTTGCACCGCTCTCCCCGCGTCTCCAGTGCAAGCCTTCCACAGTCCTTCATCCAAAACTATCATCTATCAACCCACAGGATCATTGACTTTGCCAATTCTCGTCAGATTTCTCCAACTATCTCTTGTAGTCTTACTTTTCTTGGGGATCAAACAGGCATGCATCACTTTCTACGTGAAAGCACCGGTAGGCCACCCGCAGCCTGCGAGACCACAAGCATCAAGTGCTAACGCTTCTGCCAAAGGGAAAGGCTCATATTGTTGGACCTTTCACACTAGCCGGGCGATGGCTCACCGGCCTTTTGAGCGGCTATCGAGGTGACGAGATGCTGCGCCGGGGTTACGAAAAGGTGATGCTTCTCCTGCGCGTGAACGCTGGCTGGGCTTACCAATGTATAGACCAAAGCGCTCGGAGGCCTGTTCGCCGTGCCGACTCTGGGCCGGTATATAGTCTTTGTGACAAATCAGAATCAATACGAGGAGATCAACCGTGCTTCGGTGCATACTTTGTCTCTTGGCGGAATGATCCACGACGTAAGTGCTAGTCATTGTACTTTGACGCTCCATGAGGGATTGCAGACTCCTGTGGAAGGTTGCTGAGCTTCGTAGCGCATCTATCCAAAGGTGATCATGGATGGGCTCACCGAAAGCGACTATACGACGGCCAGTAGCAACGCCCAATACGTTCTGAAAAGGCGCTTGCGCTCGAAATTGCCAGTGATGCATCAAATGCTAAGAGAAGGTGCGGCGCAGTCTATCGACGTTGGCTTCGGAACCATTACCGAAGGTGGGTCATTGTTGCACGCCTTTGACTCTGATATTCTGACGTATGTGAGCAGATTGGAAAGAGGTGCATCTGTATTCTTCCCTGACGAAGGTGTTTCTGAACCTCAACAACTACATCCTCGTCGGAATGGACCTCGGTAGGCTACCATCCGAAATACACTGGCAATGCGGCCTTCTGCTTACGCGAATGTCTTTAGCACGACAGCCTGGTTACCTTGAGACGGCCTTGGAATGGTCAGAACATGCTACGATGGCCGAAGAGCTGTTGCAGTTTCTACCCACCTTCCTAGCTCCGTGAGTACTACGCGGGCTGTAGACCCACTAGGATATGATTCTGATCAGTTCCATATAGCGTGGCTGATGTGGTTATGCACTGGCACCATTCAAAAGACAAATTCATGGCTTACCTACTTCCATTGGTGGAGAAACGGCTCGAAGAACACCGCGGAGAGTTTGATACACCCGAGGAGGAGGTACGTTCGACCTCTGCTGAGCAGTTTCAGAATATGGCGCTGACACATTCTTAAAGCGAAACGACGCTGCTGCATGGATGATCGAGAAGATGCACCATCGGTCGCCCCTCTGCATCGCCCGGCACCTGATGGCGCTTACGTTCGCAGCAACACATCAACCGCCAATGGTGAGTTTCTCCGCTCTCCTCCGCCTGTATAGCACTGAACAATCATCAGCTCCTAATGTTCGCCCTCTACAATCTCTGCAAGCACCCGGAGTACCTCGAGCCTCTACGCCAAGAAGCCCTCCAAGCCTCAAGTTGGGAGTGCGACAACCAGAACACGGAGATGCCGCTCCTCGACAGCTTCATCAAGGAGACGGCGCGCATGGAGCCCGGCTCTCTCAGTAAGTCCACAATCTCCCAGCAGACATGACTCGCTATGCACAGGAGCTAACGCTATATAGTGGGCGTCGGCCGCCGAGCCAACATCGACTTCACCTTCCGCGACGGCACGCACGTCCCCGCCGGCAACTTCGTCGCCGTCCACCACTACCAGATGCAGCGCAACGCCGCCAGCTACTCGGAGCCAGACACCTTCGACGGCTTCCGCTTTGTCGACGCGGACGGGGTGTCGCGCTCCCGGCTGACGCATGGGAGCTGGGACTTTACGTTTTGGGGGAGCACGAAGCAGGGCTGGTGATTATCCCCTTTTTTCCTGGCATGGGCAGATGATGTGGCTAACATGCGATAGCCCGGCGAGGTTTTACGTGTCGGTGGCGATGAAGTTGTTCATGACGCATGTGCTGCTGAATTACGACATCAAATTGATGGATGCGGAGGCGCCGTCGAGGTGGAATTTGGGGTTTATGCAGTTTCCGAATCCGAGGCAGCGATTGCTGGTGAGGAAGAAGAATGGTTAGTTCAGCTGTAATGAAAGTGCAGATGTAAGACTAGGAGCATGGAAGTGCATAGTGAAGGGCGGAAAGAATAACCTTTTTCTGAGTCCCCATACTATTCTTAGATATATGATGCAATTTGACAAATACGCAGGCGTGATAATTACGGGGAAAGACTTAGAGAAACCCCCAGCCATTCCCGTGCTCCATAGTCTTACTATAAGACTGAGGATGCAATCTGAAGGGCCTCGTACTTGCTTTCGAGGCCCTCACGGCCAAATTGTGCTGGTGAGGGTGCCTTCTCGGTTAATAGCTTTTTCGAAAGAGAGAACTCATAGTAGATTCATGGTCATTTCCCTCTTCCAGCTTTCACTATGTAGCCAGAACGCCGACCCCTGCCGTATAGACTTGTCTCTAAGTCTGAGGGGACCGCAGGGCCTTGATCATTGTTGCTGACGTTCCTCCTTACCTTCTATAAAGTTAACATACTCAGCTAGACCAGCCTGACGGTGGGCGCCATTTACAAAATCAAGGAACCACGGTCGCCCGAACATAGATCCTTGCCAACTTGTTCGCTGCTATTCCCCTGTCTCTAACAGCTTTGAATCTGTACGTGTTACTGGCTACTATGTCTTCAGCGATAATATTGCGTCGATCCCCAGTTTCTAGGTTCATGTTCCGGAAAAAGGAGAGCTTGGCGTGCTGTAGGGTAGTGTTTTCTTCTTTTGTTTGTGGTTGTCCTTGTCTTCGAGTTTTCAATCATTATTATGCCGCGTCGGATCGGTGAAGTCCACAGATTTTTCATCGTGAGCTCAACCCTTACACCCGTGGAGGTGTAAGAGCCGGCTAGTACTGCGACCCCCCAGGTTATCTCATTGCAATTCCCCTCACGCCTGCGTACTCGTACTACTCAAATATTCATTCAGAGACAGAATCGCAGATGTCCCCCTTCGGATGCAGGTTGTTATGCAGCCCACGCGCCACTGTTCGATACAACCTTGGGCGATCCGTTTCATGATGAACTCCCGCTTTAGAAGCGTATCGACAGTCGAGACAGTTCAGTGCGTGCTCGAACCTGCGCCAGCACAGCTTCACCAGATCTGCAACCTTTCTTACAACTCGCTTACAACCCTTTACAGGAAAGGATCGATGGGGAAGACTCTAATTGTATTTCTTCTAGACACCATTTCATCCCTTGGTAACCGCTACGACGTCTTCCTGACTTCCATACTAGCCTTTCCATCGTCCCATTTCTAAATCATCCTGTTATCGGCTTCCTTCCTTTGATTAACCAAGTACGTCTCCCAATTCTCAGCGCTCCAAGTATAACCTTTCTGACGCTATTGCACTGCCATTTTCAGCGCCGTCCCAGCAAATACAGGTCGATATCCCGTTCTGACGGAAGGAAAGAGAGCGAGAGAAAGAGAGGGTGTGTGTGTCAGAAAGGGAGAGGAGAGAAAGTAATCTTACACAGCTCGTGGGGTAGTCCAGCTTGACTCCCATCTGAGAAGCACATCGCAGCGGCTTAAAAATGCAGCTCGCGTCGAAGTCTGGATATGATGGCACCAACACTGCATCTTTGCCTCTCCCAACATGTTTCTGCCCCTGAGCAAAAAACGAACCAAGGCAGCCTCGGAGGTTGTTGCTCCATCTGAACGCGGGCTCGTTCTTCCACCAGACCCGTACATTCTTCCTCGAGCAGCTTTCAAGGATTGAGTCCATCAGGATCGAGTCGTCACAGAACGGTCTCCACTCGTCCTGCAATAGGAGGATATCGACGTCAAAATAGCCGTCAGATGAGCCGCCAGTCGAATACTCGTGTGTAAGATTGAAGTACTCGCAATGACCCCCGCCAGAGCTGCTCCGGTCTCGTTGCCAATTGCAGAGGCCGGACGAGGCGATGAGGAAGATTAGTGTTTCGAAAACCAGGAGAAGTTTCGGGGCCATTCCGAGAGCGCTTGTTTTACCGCGGAGGAGAGAACTGGATGGTCCCGCAAAGGAGGGCCCCTCTATATTCAATCTTCATTTTAAACATGGACCTGTCGCACGGTTGAGCACGCAAGCACAAGCGTTAGCACTAATTACCTTAATTATAAGCTAGCTCGTTGTATTTCCAAATTTAAAGCTTGATACTGAGCGCGTACGAAGTAGATGCCGAGCTAGGGTTAGCTACTATTATTATTTCCTGAAAGAGTCAGCTCGCGAGAGGTCGCGCGATCCAGCGCTCACCCGATTACTGTCTTTACAGGGCCGGGGTGCTGCCTGGAAGCTCTACGCTCTACTGGGCCGACGAAGGTCTGTTGGGTTGACTAATCAGGTACATAGAGCACGTAGGAGGGATCACAAAGACCAATGCGTCATGCAGATGAATTATGCAGCAGGTATCATTTCACTACCGAGTGACCTTCCAAAACTCCTAGTCCTTATGATACAGCCACACCGACCCAAAAAGAAGCCATTGGATCTACGGGCGAAAGACGCCCCACCAGCTCGCCCATGACAGGCCCATCTCGGACCCAGGCCACAACCGCGCCGAGTCACGGGCACACAGAGAAGTTCGTAAGACATGCATGCCAGAAGGACCGAGAGAGAACCATGAAACCCCGCGCTTAACCACCGAAACCGTAGAGAGTGCGTCCTTGACGCTTGAGCGCGTAGACGACGTCGAGCGAGGTGACGGTCTTGCGCTTGGCGTGCTCAGTGTATGTGACCGCGTCCCGGATGACACCCTCGAGGAAGGTCTTGAGGACGCCGCGAGTCTCTTCGTAGATCACTGTGAGGGTCGGTCAGTCTGAGAGCCCAATTGATGGAGTGACAGAGAGAACATACTGGCAGAGATACGCTTGACACCGCCACGACGGGCCAGACGGCGGATGGCAGGCTTGGTTATGCCCTGGATGTTGTCTCGTAGAATCTTCCTGTGGCGCTTGGCACCACCCTTGCCGAGACCCTTGCCACCTTTGCCGCCTAGATGAGAGAATGTTAGTCTCGTGAAGTGCCAATGCCTAAAGGTTGAGGCTGAGATGGAGGAGAGGTAGGATACTCACGTCCAGTCATGATGGTAGATGTGGAGAAGAGTGTTGTTGTTGTGGATGAGGATGCTTGTCAATGTCTAGACTTGGCTTTGACGCGTCGAGAAGTCGTGATGCGGATGAAGATGGTGAGGAGAGAAGAGCGGGGTGGGGAGGGCGTTGCTCTTTATTGAGGCGACGCGGCGGAGGCGAATCATCAACAACACGATAAAGATCAGCTGGGGGCACAGACCGCGCTAGCAGGCGACGGAGCTAAGCGAGGGCCCGCTAAACCAGAAGCAGTCCGGTGAATCAGCGAAATCCTCTTGCAATTGTTGTTGTTCCTGTTTGGAGTTCCGCTGCCTTCGCCCCGTCTCTTTTCCCGCCGCAAAACACTCTCAGATCCAAAGGGCTGCAGCTGCCTGATTCCCGAGTTCTGATTTTCCCGCACGCTCAAGACGCGCTCGCTTTGATCCCACCACCCCCCGATCACGCGCCGCCCGCTCCTATAAAGACTCTTTCCCCCACCAACTCTCGCTACCTTTTCACTTCCCCAATACATCACACTTCCAACTTTCCATCAACACCCGCCACATCCACAACTCAGACTTAGTCATCCACATCTGAATTAAATCTCATCCATCGTCAGCAATGGCCAGAACCAAGCAGACAGCTCGTGAGTGACTCTATCCTATCATCGTCGCTGCCTTCTTGCATCGTTGTATCTCGTCGTCGGTCGCATCGTCTCACGATAGCGTCGTCGGTCGGGTGCATCTTCACCAAGACTTCACCTCATCCTTACTTCATCATCACAACAACACTACTCAAAAGACCTCACACTAACACACCTCAGGTAAATCCACTGGTGGCAAGGCCCCTCGTAAGCAGCTCGCTTCCAAGGCTGCCCGCAAGTCCGCCCCGTCCACTGGCGGTGTTAAGAAGCCTCATCGGTATAAACCTGGTACGTACCTACTCCTCAACCATGGTCACTTTCCTGCCTCACAGACACTAACATCACCTCTCAGGTACTGTCGCTCTCCGTGAGATCCGTCGTTACCAGAAGTCCACCGAGCTCCTCATCCGCAAGCTGCCCTTCCAGCGGTTGGTGCGCGAAATCGCCCAGGACTTCAAGTCGGACCTGCGCTTCCAGTCGTCCGCCATCGGCGCGCTTCAGGAGTCCGTCGAGGCCTACCTCGTCTCCCTCTTCGAGGACACCAACCTGTGCGCCATCCACGCCAAGCGTGTCACCATCCAGTCCAAGGACATCCAGCTCGCCCGCCGTCTCCGCGGTGAGCGCTCTTAGGCCGCTCGGCTTTCCTTCTTCGCCTGCAATGGCATGATCACCTTGGCTTGATGGGTCGGGATGGATGAGTGAAGACAAAGGGGTACCTCACTGGCGTCTCGGTCGTGCTACTTTTCTTTTGGGTCTGCGGGTGGTCATCGGGGCTGCTTCTGGTTTCTCCCACTTGCTCGCCAGCCTCGTCTGGTCGTGCTCCAGTAGCAGCATTGTACAGTAGATCACTGGTCACCCCGACATGACTTAATGAAAAGGACTCTTGCATATCAAACTTGTCTTCCGCTACGTGATATTTGCCAATCGTCTCCCTACGCGTTGACGCGTTATTATGATTCCCAAACAATCCCCATTTGGTAAGGTACGCGTTAGTGCCGCTTCGGGACATGTGTTATCAGCAAGGTAATTCGGCCCGTCAGTCGATCAATGTTTGCCTCAGCATCAATGGGCAGGCCCATAAGTGACACCTTAATAAGTATGCAAGCTCATTCAATTCGACTAATCATACACGAGCTCGCTACTTGATCTGGTGTCTGCTCTTTAATGCAAGTCCATCACGCCAGCAATATGCACCGTAAGCACGTCATGAGCAAAGGCTTGAAGAGCCGAATGTAAGCCAGTGTAAAGAAGCCATGTGAGCTCGTGAGTTGTCATTACAAAAGCCAGTGAGAGAGAAACCAGTGAGAGAGAAACCAGTGAGAGAAGCCAGTGAGAGAAGCCAGTGAGAAGCTAGTGAGACAGAATCAAACGCTCTAGGAAAAGTCCGTGTCCATCCATCCATGCATCAACCGTCGTTGATGTGAAAACGCATCCCGGTAAGAGAGTTGGAGACCGTTCCTTACAACAGGAGCAAAGACCCTCAGGCCTAACCATCCGTCTTGCCACCCATGACCTTGGCAGCCTGGACGGCGTTCATCTTCTGAGTCCAGCCGGGGGCCGGGTGGAACTTGCGGACAGTGCGGGCCTCGTCCGAGGCGTAGCCCGGGATGCGGATGTTGTAGTTGCGCTCCAGGATCAGCTGGATGTCGCGGAGTTCGAGGGTGGACGACTGGCGCAGCTTGGCGAGACGGCAGGCGCTCGTAACGACCGTGTCGACGAAGTCGTCGGCAAGCTGGAGCATTGCCTGTTCGGGAGGTAAAGTGTTAGTAGGGGCAGATGGGAGGGAGTGTGATGGAACGTTATGAGGTTTGTGAGATCTTGGGAGGGAGGGAGTATGTAGTGTGTGATGTTCAGGTTGAACAGAATCAAGGTGTAGTATCATGTGATATTCGAAAAGGGAAGAGTGAGGTGTAAATGCAGGTGACTGGAAGAGAAGTTTGGTGTGTTGTTATGAGACTTAGGAGATCTCAAGGAACAAGTGTTATGTAGTACGCGATGTTCAAATTTGAACGAAATAAGATTGTAGTAATGTGATATTTGAACGGCAAAGGTGCAGTGTAGTTCAGGTGACTGGAAGGGGAGGTTGATTTGTGATTATGAGGCTCGGAGATCGATGTTGAGAATTGAACAGAATCAAAGTGTAGCATGATAAGACATGAATGGCAAGAACATACCTCTTCGACCTCAGGGGTCAAGGATTCCCCAGAAGCCCCCTCAGCTCCGCCGGTGACCTGGCGAACCAACTCGTCCAACTTCTTCTTGCTAAGGACCCTATCCCCCTCGCCCTCAAGCACGAAGCCAGGAGGTTTGACAAGCGCCGGCTGGCCCATGACGCCAGGAGCGCCGTTGGTGGGACCGCCCATGGTAGGCCTGGCGGGACCCATCGAGATCGGCTGCGGAGGCTGCACCTTGAGTTGCGTTGGGATCGGCATCTTGGCCGGATTCACAGGTTCGTGGTTGCCCAGCTGCTGGAAGGACGAGCTTCCGCCCTGCGGCGTCAATCTGGTGTCCGAGTAGTGACGCGCTGCGGCGCTCAGCGCTGCGCTCTGGGACAGCGCGACAGGCTGACCGGTGGGATTGCCACTCTGCGAGTGAGGCGAGTCGCTGCTCTGCTGCGGCTGCGGGAACTGACCTGACATACCTTGACGCGGCATGTTGGCGGTCGGTGTTTGCGATGTGTTTTGCTGCGTAGAAGCGCCAGCTGGGTTTTGTCCTTGCTGAGGAAAGGTTGCTTGTGCTTGGACGGACTGTTGTTGATTTGGTCCGGAGGTGGTGGGACTGGGAGATGGGCGCACACCGATATTGGACTGAGTGCGGGCGGTGTCCAGAGACGCGTTGGCAGCAGACGCGTTCGCGTTGGCCACCTGAGCTGCCAGAGTCTGTGGATTCTGCTGACCAGAGACTTGTCCTGGATGGGACTGGGGATTCTGCGGTCCTATAGTTGTTCCATCCTGCTTCAGTTGGTCTGCCTTCTGGTCGCGTGCTGCCTTCCAAACAACCTGTTTGCGCCTGAACTCATCAATATACTGCTTCGCCTGGTTGTAACTATGCTCTGCCTGGGACCTTTTGGTGATGATTTCCGGCGGAATATCCTGGCCCTGGGCTTTGCGCGCGTCCATGGCAATCTTGAGATTCTTGACCTGAGTGGCCGCCTGCTCCTGCATGTTCAACGCATTCAAGTAACGATTTCTTAGGCTGTTGAGAAACTTGTCGCCCTCAGGAGTCCCGATGGAAAGCTCTGGCGGGATCTGGACATTCTGCAACAGGCTCGCGGCAAGAGGCTGCTGCATCGGACCGTTGCCAGGAGGCGCCTGCTGCGATAACGGTCTCGCCTGCGGTTGCTGACCTGGCTGGCCTTGAGGCTGGCCCTGGGCTTGGACCTGTCCCTGACTCTGAGGTCTGCTGCCCGGCTGCTGACCAGCTTGCTGTGCGGACTGCTGCTGTTCTTTCTTCATCTGCCACGCCTTGATCTCGTTCCTCACCCGGTTGGACAGCTCGGCCAGCTTCTGGTGAGCGCTCTTGTACTCCGGCGAGTCCTGCGGGCGTGACTGCAGCTGGCCCCATAGCTGCTTCAACACCTGCTCGTACTTTGACTTCTGCGTCGGGTCCAGGTGCGGCAGCCTTTGGATCTGCTCAGGCCGGATGATGCCCGGGAACGCCCTTGGAGCGCCTGGGGCTTGCTGGCTCGGGCCAGCGGTGGCTTGATTGTTCATCTTGCCTGGAGGCTGTTAGTCTTGGCGAAGGTCAATATGAGAACGACAGTGTGTCGCCATGTGGGACCGTGATAAATATGGAGGACGACGTACCAAGGAGACTGCTTTGGAGCGCTGCGTGATATGCCGAATCGGGCAACGGCAACAACGATAGCGAGGACAGCAAAAGAGTTGGATCAGCAGCTTGGATAGTAGAGCAGGCTTCGATATTATCCAAGACGATCGCGGCCGTTCACGATTTGACGAACGACGGCGGTTGAGCAGCGTTTGTGGTCAGCGAAATATGCGCCGGGACGGTTTATATCGGTACACACTAAATGGTTATTGACGGCTTCACATGTGAATGCAACAATAGCCCTCAATGACAATAAGTATGGCAGACTGCTAATCTATTTTCTCCTTACTATGCTCTTCTTATGATTCTATAGTCCATCATTTTATATCCGCTGTTCGATTGACGTGCTCGGAGCTCGACTCGGATAAACTTCGGTTACAGTTATGCCCAATTGAAGGCCATGTCGGCCTCACTTAAACTTCAAATCGAGCAGTATCACAACTTCAGATATACAGGTTTGCTCTTTGGCTGCAGAACTTCCTCAATCACGCGGAAGGTGGTCCGGAGTGATCTAAGCACTGCTTTACGCTACTCAGAAAGACAGCAATGAAGTTATTGCGGGTCTGTCGAACCCGCCGTAGTTATAATATTAAAGTATAATATACTGCAGACCTCTAAATTAAGGCAAGCCGACAAAACACCAACTCCCCAAGCACGCCATAGAAGACACCTCTAGATGATAATAGCGCTAGATGAAGGAAGTTGCATTCTAGCTTCAGCTTTGTACTCATTTTTTCAGAATCACGCGTGAGGGGCCTCGTTATTTGTATGAACAAAGCAGGGTATCGATACATCATTCGTGAGTCGTGCTTGGAGGGAAGCGCCTGTTATCGGAGAACACCTGCAAGATCCTTTTCCATACTGTTCACCCTATCCTCGAGCCCACGCTTCTTTCGTTCCAGCTCCATAATCTCCTCCTGTTCTCTCTTCAAATCTTCCTCCGCCATGGGTGGAATCGCCGAGGGCTGTTGCGGTAAGTCCTCTTCGTCCTCTGCATCATCTTCTTCGGTGTCTTCAGTGTCGTCTCCAAACGCGTCGACGGCATTCAATTTACTCAATCTGGCCGCCTGCTCGGCAGCCTTTTCTTCGTACCGTTCGATGGAGGCAATGAGTTGTCTGTGCCTATGCCTCATTGACACAATTCTCTCTTGCGCACCGGGTATAGGACTGCGCGGAGGTCAACCATGCCCAAGAACCAGATACTCGTCACTCACTAGACTTGACATAACTTCTCCGCGCCCTCCAAGAGAACGTCAACCTCCAACTCTCCTCTTTCGCGGCCATCGATGCGCCCGTAACCTAATCCGGTCCCGGAACCCCCGCCTCCCCTACGTATCCGCTCGTACAAGTCTCCGCCTAGGACTGCCGCCACGGCCGTGTTCCTTCTCGGAGCGCGCACGGCACTGAAGGGCGCGTTACCGAAGCCATGACCTCCTCCGTTAGGCGCGAATGTGGTGTGGCGGCGATTTACCGTTGCTGAAGAGTCTTGAGCTCTGGCTGCTGCCGAACCCCCGGCTACGGAGAATAGAGCGCGCTCATGTGCCTCTGTGTCTCGAATGAGGGCGGTGATATCGTGCTGATGGAGGAGTGCATTGGTGAACACTTTTGGTGGAGGAAAGCTGGGGGAGGAGCGTTAGGATTGGGGAGCTCATGCGTGGTAGGTATGATGACACACGGTAGCTCAGCAATTGACGCTGCGCAGAGCGATATTTGCTCAAGATGCGCGTTTAGTGCCATGGAGGTTGCGTACTCACTTGATGAGGGACCGGCGATTTACGTGTGTATGGTACCTTAGATGAGGCTGTTAGTCGGGTGGACTTCGGGATTATACGCTGGAGAACCCTTTCTCCTAGCGCATGCAAGCCCGGGTCCGTGAGGCTCGGAAAGCATAGCAACGCGACAGCTTGAGCAGTAAAGATTCTATCTGCGTCAACCTGCTCTGTACGCCTCTATCGACCTCTATATCCACCTCGAAACCCATCATAATCGTTCCATCATGGCAGAGAGCATGGATGGTGTCACACACACAGCTTCGGCAGAGGAGACCGAAGAGCTCGTGGATCCCCAAGAGGCTGTAGTGTCCAGTAAGCGTCTCATCCACCTTCCAAGGCGACAGTGCCAGCCCCCATCACTCTGAAGCTCGATAATCTGTGTCGAACCCACTGCCTACCCACTGTGCGGAGCTAACCAGTTATCAGCCATCAAGCACAACTTTGTCCTGCTCGAGCGAGGCGTCGCCCAGTTTGACACGAGGTTCACGCTTCGCGCTTTACGGTCGATATCCGGGATCCGTAAGAAGCTGTCCGCGAGCATACTGGGCACAGTTATATCGAGCACCTTCCCACCCAATGATTCCACTGCGAAGGTCTTGTTGCGCGCTTGCGGATCAGACGGCCACTCCACTGGAGGCTCCGCCCCGGCTGTGAGCTCGAGTGATGAAGATACAATCATGGCCGATGGCACCACGAATGCCAATAAAGCCCCAAAGGATGTGATACCTGAAGTGGAAGTCTACATAGGCATTTTGATACAGGTATGTGCTACAGATGCAATATATTGTGCTGTTCTGAGCTAAAACATTTGTGCAGGTCCTTTTGTACGACCTGAAGCAATACGAAGCCGGCGCCAAATTCTCCTCTGAATTAGTCGACAGAATTCGGGAGTTCAACAGACGTACTCTTGACTGCTTAGGCGCAAAGTCGTACTTCTACTTCGCCCTGTTTCACGAGGAGTTGGTTCCAAAGCCGCCGTCGCGGCAGTCTCAAGTGATTTCCATCCGAGGCAAGCTTCTGGCAGCGCTGCGTAGCTCCGTGCTGCGGAAGGATCAGGACACGCAGGCCTCGGTGTTGACTTTACTCTTACGCAACTACATATCGACGGCAGATATCACGCAAGCAGACCTCCTAGTCGCCCAAACTCAGTTTCCTGCGACAGCCTCGAACAACCAAGTCGCCCGGTACCTCTACTATCTTGGTCGGATTCGGGCAATCCAACTATCATATACTGAGGCTCACGACCATCTGACCAGCGCCACGCGTAAATCTCCAACTAACGCTGTCGCGGCTGGCTTTTATCAGGCTTCCACAAAGCTGCTCATCGTGGTTGAGCTCCTGATGGGCGATATTCCCGACCGTGCACTCTTCCGCCAGCCGATACTCGAGTATGCTCTGGAGCCCTACTTCAAACTCGTGCAAGCCGTGCGTGTTGGCGACCTCCAGGGCTTTCTGAAAGTGATCCAGTTATACTCCCCGACCTTTCACCGGGACGGAACCTACACGCTCATCCTTCGCCTACGGCAGAATGTCATCAAGACTGGCGTGCGCATGCTGTCGCTCTCCTACTCGCGAATCTCCCTTCGAGACATCTGCATCAGGCTGGGGGTCGAGAGCGAGGAATCGGCTGAATACATAGTAGCGAAGGCTATTCGTGACGGCGTCATCGAGGCCAGCCTGGACCATGAGGAAGCGTACATGCAGAGCAAGCAGGCTGGAGATGTTTATGCGACGCGCGAGCCTGCCGAAGCTTTCCATGAACGCATCCGAGCCTGTTTGTCCTTGCACGACGAGAGCGTCAAAGCGATGCGCTTCCCGATGAACCAGCATCGGTTGGAGTTGAAAAACGCGCAAGAAGCTCGCGAACGGGAACGCGAGCTCGCAAAGGAGATACAAGACGGAGACATTGACGAAGACGACGCAGCTGGCGAGTTTGAGGGTCTTTAGAGCTTGCTACATGCCGAGCCAGAGCAAAGTGCATTGTATAGTACTAGAATTTGGTAAAGCTGTACGGTCGACTTGTGGACTCAAGATATCAAACCTTCACCTTGACCTGTGACACCGGATACAACACCTCATAGCCTGTTCACGAAACCGCTGGTGCTCGACCTGAAATCTTTACAGAAACACTCTAAAAGCCTGCGATCACAAAAGATCAACAGGACATGCAGCCATACTCAATCGCCACTTCGTGCTCTGGCTCTCGCAGCACCGTGAGCAGGACTCCAAGCTTCAGATCTCCCACCCGTAGGCGTCACCGCCCTTTTCGCCTCGACAGGGCTCCAGTCCACCACCGAGTGAGCCCGCCCAGCTTCCAGCGCGGACCTCATGATTCCACCCCCCGCATCGTCCGAGGTCACGAGCCGGACACCGGCAAGACGCTGCCGCTCCCTCTCGCGCTCGCGCTCGCGCGCCTCCTTGATGCCCTCGACGCGGCGCTTCTCGAACTCGGCGACCAGATTCTTGAAGTAGACCTCGGCCGCGACGGTGCTCGAGAAGTCGATCGGGGTCCAGAAGTATTTGTTCTCCGCCAGCGGCGACGCGCCCGCCTGCAGCAGCATCCGCAGCGCTTTCAGCTCGCCGGCGGCCGAGGCGTGGTGCAGAGCGGTGCTTCCGACGCCGTCGTGCGCTGTGGGAGATGCGGGAGGGTCGGAGTTCAGGAGGAGCGGGATCAGAGGTAGTGTGCCGTGACGGGCGGAAATCATCAACTTTGGAGGTGGGAGAAGCGTCAGTGAGGGCTAGCAGAGTCGAAGGAGATGCTACATACTGCATCCATGCCCATTTTGTTCGTCCACGGCACGCAGCGCGGGAATCGCGCTATGAGCAGCCCGCCCACTTCTGCATGGCCCGCTTCGGCAGCTAGCATAAGCGGAGTCGCCCAGTCTGCATTTTGTGAAATCTCATCTCCATCGTGCCCGGATTCGATAAGGAACTCCTTTCAATGGTGAGCGTTAGCCATCTCCACCGCAGTTGCTGTTTGGGTCGTATTTCCCAGCTCGCTCGACTGGGGATGTATGCACGTACAGCGATCTCAAAGAATCCAGCCTTGCTGGCCAAGTGTAGAGAGGTGTTGCTCTTGTCCTCAAAGTCAGGGTTTTGCAACGAGCCTGGGTTGTTCCGGACTATGCGCTTCACGAGAAGGAGGTCGTTGATTAGGATGGCCCGGCGAAGGCGCAGCGAGACGTCGATCATATCGGCCTCACTCTGTTCTGCATTACCGTACGGAGTAGTATCGACAAGTCCTGGCTGGAATGTCCGAAGCGGATTCCATCCTGGAATAACAATACCAGTACACACTGCTCCCAGCCCTGAAATAAGCTGTGGAGGCCATCCCGGTTGGTCATGCCCAGGTGAAGTGATAGCGAACAAACGTTGCAAACATTGACACTGTTACTGCCGTCAAGGAACGATGAATCTCTCACTTTTAATGATATCTTTCCAAGTTACTATGGCCTCTACAGGTGCTTCATGGCCTAGAAGTTACCTATGTAACTGGATGACCTGGTTAATATGTCAAAGACTCAAACACCGGATTGATTCTATGAACCAATTATGGCTGTTCATCGTTCAAGTAATGGTCATAATATGTTGCTCATGATTAAATGTTAATAGTATTTAACCGTAGATATTCGTATTGCCGATTATAAGCTTACCCACATCGAATATATATCTATCAACCTGTCAGCAGTCAAGTCACGATGCAGAACTAACTAAAATTGCCAATCATTTTGTGATAAATGTCATGGACTTAATATTATGCTCCGGTGAAAATCAGCGCTTAACTGGCTCATATGCACCACTGAGTGTATGTGTAAATTCTTAATCCACATGCTAGCATTTGTACGCGTCAATTACTGAAAGTGGTGGACAACAGGTGCCGTTCCGCTTCATCGTAGGAAGGATTCCCATGCAAAGAAGCGGAACAGTCCGCTGAAGTGGTATGAGTGCCATTCTATATGATCTAGTGTCTATCTACGTCGCTTCATTACTTTTGTACACATACTTATCAGACCGTCTTTTGCCTCACTTTCTGGAAATCCGCTGATCGATTTGATGGCCTGGTCGACATAGTCCTGGGCAAGCGCCCGGGTCTGATCAAGCCCAGTACTGCGCTCCACGATAGCCCTAGCCTGCCATGACAATTAGCTGAGTATCAGAGAGGAGGGAAAGGGGCCTGCATACCTTTTCAACATCCCCCGCCTCCGAAAACTTTCGCCCGACGAGTGTCCCCAGTTCCGCATTCTCCTTCCATGCGAAGAGCAACGGAGCAGTCGCCAGTCCTAGTTCGAGGTCTGCTCCCGCCGGCTTCCCAAGCTCCTCTTCGCTGACAGTATAGTCAAGCATGTCATCAACAAGTTGGAATGCCAAGCCCAAGTTCTTGCCGTACGCGTAGGCAGCGTCGACCACTTCCGGGACACTTTGGCCAAGCAATGCGGCGGCTCGACATGATTTGCTGATCAGGCTTGCCGATTTAAGATAGGTCTTATGCAGATAATAGGACAGAGTCTCCTCCGTCCAGACTGGATTGCTCTCATCTCTGGCGGTATTCTTCAACTGCATGAACTCGCCCTCCACGAGGTTGGCTATAACCGTAGCCAGCAACTCCACAACCTCTGGATCTCTTAACCTCGCAAGGGCTACAGAGGCCCTTCCAAGCAAGAAGTCTCCAGCTAGCACCGTCATTTTGTTTCCAAAAGCTATGTTCGCCGAAGGAGCAGACCTCCGAGCCAAGGAACGGTCAATTACGTCGTCATGCAACATCGAGGCGGTATGTATCAGCTCCGTGATCTCTGCCAGCCGCCGCTGGGATGGAAGTATATCCGAGCTCTCCTTGGTGTAACCGCTGTCAAGACTCGGAGAAGAAATAGGGTCGTAGTCTGAAGAGGATGGATTTGAGTCGGACAGGATCGACGAAGGCGAGATGGGAGAGTTTATGACTTTCGCGCGTGGAGGCTCGCTTTGACGAGCAAGCTTGGGCGCCAGAGCAGTCGCCCGCGACATGAGCAGAACCAATGTGGGCCGGACATATTTGCCTTCGGACTGAGTGTAGTACTTCGCAACCGTATCGAGCGACGGATGTCCGGAGCCCAGTAACTGTCGGATATTCTTTGTGAGGAACTTCAGCTCTTTGGCAACCGTGCGCAGCGGGTCGACGGGGAGGTTGGAGTCTCGCCGCGCAATCGTGTCGGCGAATAGGTTCTGCGCTGCGGAGGCTGCTGCTGCCCAATTTGACTGGTAGCGAGTACATGAGCGCTGATGGTGAAGCTGTGGAGAGCAACTCAGTGACCGTGTCGACGGAAGTGGTAGTGATTGCGAGCATGAAACTTGTCGTATCGACTTCGGAGCTTCTCTTAGGAAAGTTTTTCGGGCAAGCTTCGAAGCTCGCCCTGGCCCGCTACTCATCGGCAGAAAGAGGAGGTCGCGCCTCACGACTGACTAACGGAAGCCGTCCGATCACACTGGCCCTGTCGCGAGCCTCAACGGGCGGAATGACAGAATGGTCGTGAGAACGTTGAATGTCATCGGCTTTACCTCCGAGCCTGTGTCGGCCAATGGTGACGCTTGGATATCCGAGGTTGGATAAGCTCCAGGTACGATCGCAGTCTTGGCGTTTAGCGAGCTCCGTGGTTGTCGCCATCCGAATCTTGCGCATTCCTCGACGCGTGGCTAGGCTGATCCAACTCAACGAGCCCGACGTCGTGAACGATGGTTCTACTCACCATGACTCCCGCTATGGTAGCAGCTATCGAGGAGCTACGAGACCTTCCAGGCGTCAACGCCGTCCTCGCAGGAGCCTCAGATGAGCCTTCCTTGGCAGAGCCGAAGGTCGGAAATCCTATCTCCCAGGGGCAGGTTATAGACATCTCGAGATCATTGCGAGCGCATGAGATGGCAGGTAAACCATCGTATAGTAGCGACAAGCCGGTTCCATATCAGCTAGACAATCTGCTTCGCGGTTCACGCATCTACAACCCGCCGCCTGCCGCTCAACCAGAACCGGTAAGCCACTCATTACCAAGTCATCTAGATATTGCTGCTCACGATGACCGCTAGACTTCCGAATACAAAGAGCTGATGGCTCGTCTCCGTCGCGAAGAGGAAAGTCGCGCCTACGAGCGCATGCTGAGACCGCATTCCCCTCCCCAAGCACCGGCGCAGCGAGCTTACGAGGCCGCATTTGAGGTACCGCTCAGCAATAAAGAAGACGACGAAGTCACCTACGCGGAGATAAACCGGCAGCTAGCGCTTATCATCAACGTACTTGTCTCGATCATCGCCTGCAGTGTCACCATATGGGTCGCTGCCCGTCACTGGAGCACTCCGCATCGGCTGGGCCTGAGTCTCAGTGGCGCGGCCATCGTAGCAATTGCGGAAGTGGTCGTCTACAACGGATACTTGAGGAGAGTCAAAGAGGCCAAGCAGAGAGAGAAGAAACGGCCGGAAAGAAAGGAAATCTTTGAGACATGGGTCATAGGCTCTGCAGACAAGAATCAGAGCGTGCCGGTGGCAACCTCAATATCGAAAGAGAATCCGTCTGATAGCTCCAGGCAAAGAAAAGGCACGCGGAAATGATAATACTCTTACACCTTGATCTTTAACCTTCTACACATTTCAGGTGCACATGCACGGGGATAATGACATCGCATAATGCAAAGCAATATCAAGTCAACCTTGAGAGAGAAAGCATCATGCTAGTACTGAAGTCGCCAGGATACGGCCAGGACAACGACCTTGCCAGTCACCTTATCCATGTTCTTGTCAATTGACCTTCAAGATTTTCTATGGCAAGGATCCCCATGTCTATCACTGGAATGTCGACGTCAAAACCAAGTATGAGAGCAACTGACAGAATTACACTTGCATCATCCAATCACCAACAAGACAAGCATCTATTCAGTCAAAGCCTCAAGGATTCGTTCCTGAAGGATTTAACCTTCTTACAGCAAGGATGCAGTCGGCATTCGCGCGAGTGAGCTGATCCTGTGCAGTCACAACCCGCACCTCCTTCAGTCTCCGACGTTGGTCAACGGCGCCACTTGTTTCATCCCACGATGTTTATCTTGAAACCCAACGATCCAAAGGCCGATATGCAGAATTCCCAAAGCGGCGATGTGGACGCCGATCTATCCGGGTGATAAGCAGCGGATCCTTCCGTGTACTCGTACGTGGCCCTGCATACAGCAGAACCGCTTCCCCAATTCCGGACACGCACATTCGCATGCCTCCACACTGCTACACACCATCTTGCTGTCAGAATTTCCGAGGTTGGACTTGCCCGGCAGCCGATCTGACCATCTTTGAGCACGATTTGAGAATCCTGCGCCCAAACAGGCACCGCGATGGCCAAGTGGCTGCTCAAAGCGAAAGTTTATCTCCTCACCCACTCGCGCTGCATGACGGGCACCTCGTGGGCCGAGATTTGCATTCCGGATTCGGCCGGTGGGAGACGATCTCTGTACGAGCAGGTTTCTCCACAGTCTTAATTGACCGAACACAGATGCGTTCTCGCTTCCAAGAAAGCAAGCGGGCCTTCCATCACATCGTAACGAGGAGACATGCCGCCAGTCGGACATCCCCGGCTCATCTCAACGAGCACAGCTCCGGTCAGAAGTACTCAGTCGGCGACTGAAACTTCGGTTTCGGCTTCATATGATTGTATGAACCTGTTCCTAAGATCAGCCGCAATGGCCCAGTGGACATAAGAGCATCAAGCCGCCACCGCCGCTGCCGGCGTCGCCGCCAGCGGACGACACGGCAGCCCTCGGTACACCTACGCAATAGTCGGTGACCACGGCGTTACGCTGCTACGCTAGACATCTGATCGCTATGTGAGCACAGTTTGGCCGGCTTGTAGGATCTTGCCGAGGAAGATGCCCGTCTCGTGCTTGCCGTCCATCTCGACGGCAATTTGCAGTGGCCATTCGGCGCGAACGGCGTGGCCTTCCTCTGTCAGACGGATGATGATGAGGCGTGGGTCACAGCCTCGCCGGAGTGTTCTCCGCAGGTACTCAATGCCGTTGTTGCTCCGGCACATGCGGCTGTCAAACCCTATTTGAGATGAAGGTCTACGGGTGTTGAGCAAGAAGCGTCTGAAGGGGTCTTCGAGAGCGCGGGCGATGGCTCTCAAGTGAACTTTGGAGGTAGGATTGGCTGTAGTGTAGGCCTGAAGAGTCTGCTGAACAGTGGCAGCAATGCTTGATACGAAAAGTAGGAGGAGGCCGGGGTGACGTATCCGGCAATGGAACCTCGAAGGGTTACTATCAGTCTAGAAACGGCTTGCTACAGTGCCGTATGTATCGTAAAACTGTAAATATAGAGTTGTATTGTCTAGAATGAAGCTAGCTATGAAGCAATCCGTTGTTGCATATCGGTGTGGAGTCCTGCACAAGCTCAATGCCCTGTTCACCATTAAAGCTTGGACTTCGTTCTATTCATATAGAGAGTCATTTGTGTCTGGATCCGGGAAGCTTTGCATCTGTGCAGGTATTGGAGGATTCATGAGAACGGACGCGATGTTTGGTGCTGCACTGGTCATCAAGCAGTCCGCGTCGAACAGTCCGAGCGTGTGTCATGATGACAACGCAAAGACGACGAGGCAATAGACACGCGACCGGCGATCGACCATTGAATTGACCTCGGCCAATATCGCGAAAAGCTCAGATCTTTGAATATTTTTTTGATTGATTTTGTATGTACATTGAAGGGTCGTGGTGCCCTGCTATTAATCTAGGCAGCGTAAGAAAGCTGCTGCGTGGCTACGTTGGCCCGCAATGATATAGAGTCACAGGAACATGAGCGTCGTGATCCCAGATACATACATCCAAATACCGTCTTCCCTGAACCAGACCTGTAAATCGGTTTGTAAGCTGCGAAGTGAGCCAAAGCTGGAGGTGGAGCTTACCTTGATTACGCCGGACCATGTAGATGCATTTTATTTCATAGCATCTGCAACATATTGTTCATGGTCTCGAATTGGATGGCATCACGCGTCAACTTGACGTAGTCGTACTGCAAAAGCCCATCAGTCAGCTAGAGGTTACATGCCAGGTTCGCTAGAGGGAAACATACCGCGAACTCTCCAATCTCGACGTCGTCAATGCCCAGAACTTCCTCCTCCGGATTTACCCGCAGTCTGCAGCCGGGAATAAGGTTGATCAGGAAAAGGATGATGCATGTTCCGACAAAAGAGTATGCCGAGGCAGCCACGGCGCCGGCAAACTGGGGACCGATTTGCCCCCAGTTACCGTTGATCCATCCTCCCTTGTCGTGTTCGAGGCCATCAAGGGCGGCAATGTAATCACTTGGTAAAGGTCAGCGGTCTGATTGAGCGGGGACTGAGATTCACCTACGCAGCAAAGATACCGGTCAGAATGGTGCCCATGAAGCCTCCGACACCGTGCAGGGCGAAAATGTCCAAGGCATCGTCAATGTCGAGAAGATACTTGAACTTGGTCGCGTAATTGCAAGTAGCCGCTCCCACGATGCCATAGATCACAGCCGCCCATGGAGGGATCCACCCCGAACCAGGGGTGACGGCTACGAGGCCGGCAATCGCACCCGAACAGAAACCAACGGCTGACCACTTCCGCATCAGCCGGTAGTCAAGAAGAACCCAGAAGACACCTCCGACCGAGGCGGCGATGTTGGTGTTGACGATCGAGACGACTGCGCGCATGTTGCTGCCGAATGCAGATCCGCCATTGAATCCGAACCAGCCGAGCCAGATGAGAACGGTACCGAGAACAACAAAGGCGATGTTGTGTGGCCGGTAATTGAGCTCTCGAGTACCATGCCCACGCCGCTTTCCAAGCATCAGAGAGTAGGCCAACGCAGCGAACCCGGCAGCGGTGTGCACGGGAGTTCCTCCTGCAAAGTCATGCATATGGATGATGAATAGCCAGCCGGAAGGACTCCAGGTCCAACAGGCGATTGGATCGTAAATGATGGTGGTCCAGACGAACATGAAAATGACACACGGCAACATCTTTCCACGTTCGGCCACGACACCGGCGATAAGAGCGACGCTGCAACACATGTTGGAATGGTGTCTCGAGGGTTCCAGCAGAGCAAACTCACGTAGTACAGGCGAACATGCCTTGAAAGACGGCGTAAGCCAAGTCAGGTAAGGCGGGAGCAGCGGGGGCGCGCTGTGCCAGAACGTTCCTGAAGCCAACATTTTCGAAGTTGCCGATGAATTTGCCCGCCGAATGCGAAAATGCGAGCGAGTAGCCGAAGAAGAACCACTGGAAAAAGACGACGCCGATGCTCATGATCGAGATCCACAGCAGAGAGAGCGCTGATTTCCTTCGCGCCATGCCTGCATAAAGGAAACTGAAGCCTCAACGTCAGACAACGCTGGGACGGACGACGAGACGCGTGCAAAGCAGACTTACCCAACGCCGGGAATGATGAGAAAAACAAGCGCCGTGGACATGAGTGTCCATGCTATATCTGCCAGCTGGAAGTCATCAGCAACGGCCGTCTTCAGTCTCGGAGGCCGGAACCCACGTTGTAGTCTTTATTCACATCGTTCTCCAACCTGGCCGGCGCGGGTCCAATTTCGCTCGCCATATTCGCTGTCTGAAAACGACGGCAACAGGAAAGAATGTCTTCCGTCTCGATGAATAGAGCATGCAGCAAAACCGACAAAGCAGGACCGAGAACCAGAACAGAAAACTTTTGGAGGCCCTGCAGAATAAGATTGGGCGGGGGCAGGATATGTAGGTGTTCGAAGTGGGGGAAGCGGAAGAAGAAGAAAGTAATAATCAACGATTGCGACTGCGCTACATACGGAAGCCGTGATGCATAGAAGCTTATACAGTGTAAGAAACCCTCGGTCCGGTGTTGGGCTCGTATGAATGTATCGTACTGCACTTGGCTGGCTGTACAGCCCACACACGCAGAGACAGGAACCGAAAAAGCCGCGCTCGACGATGGAGGTGGGAGGGTCAGGGTCGGCCGTCCTGATCGGCCTCTAGGGTATTACACGAAGCGAAAGGTTGTGCCTGAGAGCACCGCGAATCTTGCAAGAAGAGGTCAGTGATCCTGAAAGTCCCCCACCACACGTGGCGGGAAAGGGGAAATCCATGTATCCATACTCTCGCGCAGCTGGTGCACATCTCTGCCTCAGACACCCGCGCAGTTTCCACCTCCACCCTCCTCTCCGCTCCAGCGGCAGACGGCTCGAGAAGCTTGACGTGCTGTACATAGTACAGTAGTACGAGGAGGGGGCAAGCAACGAACGAACGCGAGAGACTGACTCGCGGCCCGTCGCTAAGCTCCCACTGCTTGTCAGCGCCCCCTCATCTGCAGCGCGCACGGGAGGCTGTTTTGTCTTTGGCCGGCGCTGAACCGCCGAGGGAAAGAGCAGCTCGCCGATCAATGCGGGTGGTCACGTTTGGTTCGAGACTCCCATCTCTTCCTGTCTCTCTCTCTCGTCCGCCCAAGCTCGAGCTGTGTGGCAGAGGAGCGGGTATGCGAGTTGTGAAGCAAGGCGATTGTTATTTGCTTCATACACCCACACGGTCCATCGCTGCTTGTTCCCAAAAAGCCTCGTACAGTAGTCTACTGTCTGATGCGAGAAAAAGCAATCGATAGGGTCGTTTTTAGCAAATCGGCCCCGCGTACCCATCATGCGCCGGCCGGAGGAGATTGGAAACGGAAGAGCTGGAGGACAGAGATGGCCACACACTTCCAAGGACGGCATTGACGGTGGTCCTGTCATGGAAGCATCTGACTTGTGCTGTTCCGCCGAATCGCGGTGCCGTAGTATGTGCGGGTGTTGATGAGGTCAAGGAACCGAGTCGAATTGCAGCAGCGGGCCTTCCCGCGGCAGAGGCAGAGGTGTACCGAGCGAAGCCTGTGTGGAAGATGGAAGCACAGGGTCACAGCACTTCCAGTAGCGGTACGAGCTGGAAGCACGTAATAATTGCCTTTTTCTGCCTCAAGGTTTCTCCCTCTCCCAACGTCGAGATACACTTTCACCGTGCGCGCGCCACGACGCCGACAAGCCCAACCCTAACTCAAAAAGCGTCGTGCACATCCCTTCCGGACGGATGGGTACCAAGATCACAGAGATCCAGAAGCAGCCGGGATAGGCTCGACATCTCGTCACTATTGCAATTGATCTTCACCCGTTGCGAGTCCGCCGCCAGACCTTTCGGGGCGTCCTCCCGTCACTACTGCACAACTTATTCTTCCAGTACAACACTTCAGGGGGATCTGCCTCTATACACATGGGGAGGCTTATTACGTACGCGCATGAACAGTGGTCGGTCGACCAGATGTTGGCAGTGAGCTTACGAACGATCTCTCTTCACGGCTTCTTCGGACAAGACGAGAATTAGGTGACAGTGGCTCTTCAAGGGAATAAATTCCGGGCATCAAGAGCATGGGATACCTGGTGAGGACAGAATAATGCAGGGCGACCAGGTGTCGGACCATGCCGCCACCAGGCACTATTGCACCATGGCACCGCCGTTACAGCACAAACTCTCGAGTCTCAAACACATATTCTTGCATACTCGATGACCTACAGGAAGTACGGAGTGGAGCGGTGCAGAGTGCAGCGCATCGCAGCGCAGCGCAGAGCAGAGCAGAGCAGAGCAGCATCATCCATACAGCGCCAGAAAAGGTACCGGTACATCCTCTGCTGCCGGCTTGGCTTGAAACGGACCGGCAGAGACTGGGCGATGATCCGTGCCCCTTCATTCGGCTGATGTGTTTAGACCAGCTTGGTATGTGGCGCGCCTTCGAACGGCCCCTCGAAGGTCTGGAAAGAAGGCTGTCCGGGTACCGTAACCTCTTGCGTCCAAGGCACTCTACACAACGTGCGGATTCCTCTGAGCCTTATGCTCCCTCTCGGCGGGGATCGGGTCGTGGCCCCCTTTCACGTACCGACTTGGAAGAGGCAGGCGAATCTCCCGCCCGAGTGACATGCTCCGCACCCCTCTAGCATGACTAGAATCCTTTTATTGCTGCGTGTGCTGTCCTATCCAAGATGGCCGGCCGGATCGTCTGCGACTTGCAGCGGGACTATTATCTAAAAGTTACCGTGGACCCTTGTGGGTCCCTCCAGACGCCGTTATTCCTCTCAAACTTCTTCTGCAGACCAGTCTCGTTCCCTTCAATGGCATGGCTGAGGTCTGATTTCATGGAGGAGCCAGTTAGATTAATCTGACACACGGCCCAATCACGCTGGTCCTTTCGGAAGCGTTCCTGCGCTGCATCACCGCATCGTGCTGCCGCTCCCGCTTTCTTTTTTGGGTCCGCCTCGCGAGCATATCGTGTTGCACCGGGCCCAGGGAAACAGTCTCGGTTCCTGACGTGCTTGAACCGTACAACGTCGCTCCTCATCGACCGGCTCGGGTCGTCACGCCTACTCCACATGAGAATACTAGGTTTACAGGATCCAAAGATCAAGAGCGTCAACCGACACGCCGAAGCCATTGCTCCGCAGCCTGCAAAGATGGCTTCACGGTGGACCGACGAGCGGGTCAAGGCCATCGTGACGGCAGAGTTCGTCTGCTCCAAGCTCAGGCAGGAGGAGCGGCTCAAACTGGCCGAGACGATTGAGCTGGGCGAGGGGCCGGCAGTGACATATCTCGAATGGATACTGCACAAGGCGAAGCGGATGTTCCTTATACTGGTGCAGATAGGATGTCCTTATAACATTTTTGTCATCATTGATGAAGCATACGACGACGACGACCTCCCCCTCACGGCCGACGACATTGCGAACCTCAACCTGTCAATGGAGAAGACGCTGATGTATGGCGAGTTCAGCCGGGCGCAGTTCCAGTTCCTCACCAAGGAGGTCACCTGCCCCGCTCAGGCGGAAGAGATTGTGGAGAAGAAGCTCGCCCTGGAGGTCGTCAGCGCGCCCAAGTCGCGACTGGCGACTCCCAACAGCGCCGAGGTCACCGATACTGTGCGGTTCGCGGGAGACAAATCCAAGGTCTACACCCGGCAACGGATAGTATTCAGGCAGGGACCGCAGTATTTCCAGGAGGAAGACTTTGTGCAAGATGTCGAGATCATCAAGAAGATCAGCCACAGCCATCTCATCTCACTTCGAGCGTCCTACACCGGCGTCGGCTGCGGTTACGTCCTTCTCACTCCCACCATCGAGACCAGCCTCAAGTCGTTCTTCTCGGACATGCCGAAGCACTTCAAGTCGCTACCGGCCCGGAAACAGCTCGACACGCTGATGAACTGGCCACACTGTCTCGCCAGCGCGCTCTCCTTCTTGCACGAGCAAGGAGTGCCTCACGGCAAGATCCGGCCATCCAACATCGTCGTCGACTCCTCCAACCGAATCGTCCTGGGCTTTACTATAGTCACGAGGACGCTCCAGATCAAGAAGAAGGAGAACGAGCTCGAGGCATACGACTACGGCCCGCCGGAGCAATGGACGCGAGCAGCCATAGCTCAATCGCACCAGCCCGTGATGATGCCTCAGCCGCAGTACTTTGTTCCCAGGCCCGACATGACCTCATGGAACTCGGCCGACTCGCGGAGCTCGAGGTCCGGCTCCGACAGCACCTCATCCAGCACCTTCAAGGCCCGGTCCGAAATCACCGGCTCCTTCAGCTACTTCGCCGACGCCATCAACCGCAACTCGATCGACCTGGGCGCGAGATCGCAGATGTCACCTTCCGCCGGCATGAGCCCCATCGTCGGCGGCTACACGCCTCCTTACAGCGTCTCCGACCCGAACATGATGAGAGCCAAACCGCCCGGCCTGCCGTCGTACAACTCGCCGCCATTCGCGCCGCCGCCGCTGCCCGACCACACCCAGTTCGCGTACGCCGTGCCGGACCAGCTGCACAGCGGGCTCGGCATGGCTCCGCCCGACACCGAGATCGCCATCGTCACGGTCAACAAGCCGCAGGCGGTCGAGATCCACTACGGCGACATCTTCTCGCTCGCGTGCGTCAGCCTCGACATCCTGACCTGCATCGTCAAAGGCCGGCTCTCGGCCTTTGTCTCGCACCGGTCCAAGAAGAACCGGGCCGTGGGTCTCGGCGGCGGCCCCGCCGACGCCTCCTTCCACTCCAACCTGGCCGCCGTCTCCACCTGGATCGACACGCTCAACAAGACGGCCCGCAGCAAGTCGGACCCGCTGTTCCGCGGCATCGCGCCGCATCTGCTGCTCGTCAGGCGCATGCTGGCGGTCGATCCCGAGGCGCGGCCTTCTGCGCTGGAAGTCGTGCGTCGGATGGAGGACGCGCTCATCCAGGGCGCGCAGTTTCCTTACCTGCACTGCGGCGGCGGAGGGCAGTGCTGAAGAGTCCGTCGCTGATGATAACGTCACGTATTTTTTGAGACATACCCTTTCTCCGTCTCCGACTTCTCTCTTGCCCGGGTGAGGTACTCTGTCTTTGCTCGCAACGGTCTCGGGTTACCTGCTGCTTTGTCCGCAAGTCTGTGTTACGACAAAAGCAGAGGCGTTTTGGGTCTGCTTCCAGAGCTCATTATGCATATTGGGCGTCTACGTGTGTTCCTCCGCGGTAGACGTACGCGTTCTCGTTACTTTACGTCCTTCAGGCTTGGGAATCCCGATGCGGGTCATGAGAAGATTAGAGTGCATGGACTGAGGTCCGAATAGACTCGGTCTCGGGCGAAGGCTTGTAGATAATCGTCTTTTAGGCATTTTACCCTATCATCGCACGGTTGGATATGGCAGATATGATCAAATGCGGAGTACTCTTAACTTTAACTACATAGGTGTTTGAAATTCTCTATCATCATCATAAGCTACCTTAGCCGCTTTCATCAGGCATCTCTACTATCTGCTGCTATGCAGTACACGCTCCCATCACGCTCTCCTCTCCAGCAACAGTCCGACACAGGAAGAGATTCCAACCTCAGCTTAAAGCCGTGGCGCAACCCAACCAACGCCACACCAAGCTCACCCTCCCCCTTCCCCTGCAGAGAACCTTATGTAGAACCTCAGAAGTGCGGCACGCGCCGAGCAGGCCCCCCAGGGCCAAACGCTCTGCAATCGCTGGCCGACGGCCGCAGATCAAACCTGCCTGCCAGCCCATGCCGATTCCCCCGCCAGCGCTAGCGCGATAACGTGCAGCCTGCTCACAGTACAATCGCTCAACCCTTTTCCACACGCCGCGTGGTGTGGCCGGGGAGGTGGGCAGGAGCGATTGGAGAGCAAGCCGGGGGGCTGGCGCTCAAGCTTTTGCTCTCGCTTGACGATCGCTGTTCAGGCGCAGCCAACCGGCGCCGGTGGGCCGAGAGGATGGTGTGCTTGCGCGCGCGTTCCAAGGTTGGGAGCTCGACGAGCTCGAGGGCCGGCACGTGGGGCATCGTGCGAGGTGAGGCTGGTTGACGTTACTGTATCTTCATCACGAGGCCTGCGTGCGTCGTTTGGGCGTGGGACCAACGGTTACTGCTGTAGCACCGCTTTCCGTTCTGTAATTGATTGTACGATGGGGATGCAGAGGCCCAACGTGGCCGCAGGCATGCAGGCAGGCAGACGCGCAGAAGAAAGGGGCAGGCCCGCCGAGAGTTTGCGCTAGAGCGAGGCCTCTGTCGCAGGCTCGTGGGCATAACTTAACGTTACGGTGAAAAGAAGAATTATTACACATATGTATGTACGTTCTTCAACACAAGCAATTGCTCCGAGAGTAACTCCGGAATGAGACGCCCGTTCTAGGCTGCATGATCTGGACCAGCCATCGGCGCCAGCTGCGCCGGGGAAGTGACGATGTGAGCGGCGCTGGAAGCCCGTCCGAGGGTTGCAGTAGCGCGGGAGGTGATGGTCAGGTACGAGCTGGTCGGCGTTGGGTGAGGGTGTGTTGCGGAGGGAGAGGTCGTTCGGGGGCTGCGGATACGCAGCGGAAGGATCGTCGTCGACTGATGAGTTGCCTATATACTGTAGGGTGGTGTGGGGCGGTTCGTGGTTGCTTTCTATATCGTATCGTCTGCTTGCGCGAGGTCTGGGAGCTTTGCGAGTTATACAACCACGTGTATGTGTGTGAATGATACAACAGTTCGGCGCAGAGGACGAAAGCAGAGCACTCAGAAGCAGCAGCTCAAGACTCTCTTGCCCATGGCGCCTGCACGCAGATGAGGTGCATCGTGACCCGCATCGCCAAGTCGCTCTGAGGCAGACGGGAAGGGCAACGTCGAGAGCGCCGAACTCGTTCTCCTGAGCGTCTCGGGCTCTCCGATTCGAAGAAGCCCACGACTCAGCCAGGTGTATCGCGAACGCATGCCGTTCGTTTCTGATAGCAGAGCGATACATAGCCGCGTTCGAAAGCTCCCTCCTTCTCTTCTCGCATTCGGGTTGGGTGTCGCAATTCCATATCTCCAAGATCTGCAACGCAGGCTGCTCGCTTGTGGCGGCTCTCTCCGCAAGAGCAGACTGCGGAACGCTCCAGTTTTTCTGACAAACGGCAATGCGCTGAGGGTTGCAGACGACGCAACGCAAGGGAGGAAAACGTGCGAATGTCGCGCAATGTGCGCCGGATGCGATTGGGCGGTGCAATCATGGCAACGTCGTAGAGGAAAGAGCTGGCGATACACGAACGGCACGGAGCGCTTCCCGTATGCCCGTATCGTCTCGTCTCGTCTTTCCCAACGTCTTGTCATTCTCTTCACAGTACGGAGTACCCCGTACATGGCCAGATTCCAACCCCACAACCTCGATTCGCACGTTGCCCATCTCGCACATTGTCATCGCTGTCGCCATCGCCGGGCCTCTCGTGGGTGAGACCGATGCGTCAGCGCTGGACCGACGGATCTGCCACTCGAGCTGATACATATGCTTTGGTGGCTTCGGCTCGTGCCGCGCTGGGCATAGCATTCGTGTTTGAGCGTCGGCGACCTGTGTGAGTGTTCGGCGTGCTTCACAAGGCCTCGTGAGGTTGCGATGTTCGCGGTGGGCGTTGCGGCTGCCTGTCTGGCTTGCCGGCAGGCTGTGGGCCGGGCCGTGGTAGGGATTGGTTCAGGGTCGAGCTGTAGTGGGTCGTTCTGATGAAAGGACGGCGGTTCATGCGTTTGAGACTTTGGGCTATTCTTGTCTGTGAGGGATCGACCGGTTGCTGAGGCCGTGCTGCGTACCGTGGGAGATGGGGAGACGGAGGCTGGCAGACCGTCATTATTGTGACGCGAATCTAATGTTTTCTGTGTCTTGCACGTAAGAGCAGCTAGCGTTCCAGTCAGTCAGGTCTGAAGACAATATCCTGGACTTGCGTGATTAGACCACTCAGCCGTGACAAGTCCATTGCAATGCCATGCTCCTCCACATCTCACCCGCTCTGCATCGATCTCCCACAAGCAACAGCGGGCACGCGACAAATGACAACATCGACATCCCTCGATCACGCCAATCCAATATCTTCACCTGATATTGCATCCTGGCCCGCAAGACCAGCAAGCCTGATTCGCCCGGCAGTGAAATCTCCACATCTGGGGAGCGTCCCCAAGCCGAACCTTATTTCCATTCCGCTTTTCCGTAGAGGATTTACATACCTAGCAACCGGGCGGTTGGAGCTTAAACAAGACGGCTACTATGAGCCTGAGAGGCGCTTGCAAGTGTCTGTCCACGGTACTTATGATGCAATAACGTCGGCTCTCGTCGAAGATCGTAGGAGCTACGCCAATAGCTAGGTAGATTGTAGACATGGAGCCGGCATGTATCTGCATGATGGAAGACTTAACGTGGGATCTCCTTCTCGCGAGCATGCTCCGACGACGGTGCTTGGTCGGTGTGGGGAGTATATGTGAACGGGAGATGACCCAGATAAAGTAAACCTTGAGGATGATGCATCAAGGTCAGCTCTTCACATCATACCACATCGCTCTCAACCTTCATGTTAGTAACATCACAGCAACATCACATCGATATCACATACAAACCTTGAGACCCACCCATGGACATCGCGGAGAGTCTTCACCAATGATACACTGCACGACCGTCACACATGAAAACGTATCCACTTTGAATCACCGACTCAACATCAAACTCGATTGACTATCAGGGCGAAAAGCCCCCAAAAAGGATATACAATTCCGTAAGCACGTACGCACGGCGTGACGCTGCACACACATACACTGTCCTGAAAGCTTGACCTGATCTCCTTGCCAGCCATTCGTTGTGGGAGGAATATGGAAGCAGGGAGAGAGAGAAAGGGAGAAAGACTCAGAAGTGAGCACTGCCTTCGTGAAATGCCAACGTAACACGAATGGTGTGCTTGGAGATGGAATCCGATGACGATAGCAATGGCTGGCTCACTCGCTCACTCACTCAGCCCTGATGCAATCCCGCTGTCCAAACTCCCCATTCTTGAGAGAACCCCCGAGCTGATCCAAAAGCCATCCCCAACCCCTCTATTCACCCATGATGCCCCGCCACCGCACCGCCCATCTTCCTCCTCACCTCCACCCTCTCCTTATGCTGCCTATTCTTGAGATGCACCTCGAAGTTCTCCACCGTCAACCCCGGCCCCGCCGTATACAGCTTCCCGGGACAATCATTACACCGTATGCGCGGCAGATACATGTACTTGACAGTCGGCGGCGGCGCGGCGGCGGCGGCGGCATCGAGCCGGACGGGCGCGCCCGAGTCGCGGTCGACGGCCGAGTAGCGCATGGTGCCGTCGAACGAGTCGTGCGGGTTGCGCTCGCGCAGGCTGCTCAGCCCGGCGGCGAGCCAGGGGGGTGGCGGCGGCTGGGGGTGTTAGTCTGGTTGCGTTGTGGGTTGTGGGTGGTGGGGCGAGGTCAGGGGTGGTGGTGAGGGCTTGGGATGACGGTGCTTACCGTGGCGTGGCTTGGATGCAGGCCCGGTGGTGCATCCATGCGGCCGTCTGGATAGTAGCTGTACTGCTGCTGTTGTTGCTGCGACTGCGGCTGTTGTTGTTGTTGTTGCGACTGCCCGTTGCGAGTCGCATCCCCCGCGTCCGGCGTCAACGAGACCGACTTGTCAGGCGAACTCGCGGCCGACCCGGAGGCCTGCGGTTGCCGCACAGTTGCTGCTGCCGCTACTGTCGACGACGAAGGCTGCGACGGAGGCGGACGCGGCGGCGGCATCCCTGGCGGAGCGGACTCGGCGCTAGCCTGGGTCGCGGCGCGCGGGGTGTTGGTCTGCGAGCCCATTAGAGCCGGTTGGGGGTTACCTGGCAGCTGGTACTCGCCGCCACGGCCGTCTCTGTGCCTGCGCATCCACTGCCGGTACCTGTCGCGGGGCAGGCGCAGCTTGACGATCAGCGTCGCCGGCTCGGGCACGCTGTCCTCGCGCGCGTCGGTGCTGCCGGTGCCGGTGCCGGTGTTGCTGGTGCTGACGCCGACGCCGACGCCGCCGCCGAGACGGCGCGCGGATGTCCGCGTCTCGTGGTGGTGCAGCGACGACGCTTCCGGCGTGGCCGAGCGGCCGTAGGTGGCGCGCATCGCGGCCTGCGCGGCTGTTGCGGCGCCGCGCATGCCCCGCGTGCGGGCGGTGCCGGACGTGAGGAGGGTGGACATGGCGGGCGAGTCTGGAGCGGACTCTTCGCTTTCGGATTCCGAAGAGTCGTCGGCGCCGTCTGGACGCACTGCGCTTCGCCTGCCGCGGTTGGACGTGCGTGTCGTCTTGAAGACCCGGCTTCCCTCGATGGTCTCGGATGCGCCGGGCAGGACGCTGGAGACGACCAGGGTGCGGACGGTACGTTGTCTGTCTTTGAGGTCGGGAAGGGCGGGGCCTCCGCGGCGGTTGACGGACCGCTTTTGGCGACGTTGTTCCCGCAGGACGGAAAGCTCCGTCCGCTCCAGCTCGTTGTCGTTGAGCTCGTAGAGGAAAGGCGTGTAGTCTTTCGCCGACTGATACGGCCGGAAGACTGAAGGGATCGGAGACGGCAGGAACCCGTCCCTGACGTCCGGGTCCTCGACCGGACGGCCGTCAAAGGGATGACCCGAGATATAAAGGCTCTTGGTGAACATCTGGGTCTGCTCGCGGATGGAGTGAGCGATTGCCGTCGTAAACTCACCCGACAACGACAGGTCTCGTGCCATCTGAGCCGCAAACTCTTCGGGCGAGTTCATCGGGTTGTTGATCTCCCACTCGAACTGGTCGACGAGCGTATGCTGGCCGATGGTGATATTGAGCTTGATGAGGACCCTCATCTCGTCGTTCTTGTACGCGTGATACGGAAGGTGCGGATCGAGAGACTCCTCCTCGATGAAGACATGTGGATAAAAGTCGCGAATCTGCTCGTGAATCTCCCGCTGGACGAGCTGGATCAGAGGCCCGCTCGTCTCCGGCGGCAGCTTAAAGTCTTCGACCAGCGTCTCGGCAAACAGCTCGGGTGTGACGACGCGATCGTGCAGGTTCCAGGTGAAGGTGTCCCGCAGCTTGACCTGCCCGTACTCGATCTCGAGCCTGATGGGGACCAGCTCGTTGAGCTGCTCGGCCTGGGCGGCGACGTCCTTGCGCGGGACCCGCAGCTCCCGTGCTCTTCTGTTGCCGATCCGCTTGCGATGCGCCGGATACACGACCCGCGCCTTGTCGTCCGCGTTGCCGTTCCCATACCCGCTGTAACCGCGGCCGAAGACGGCGCCGGGGTTGGTCTGACGCAGCTGGCGCACCTCCTGGTCGTAGTAGTGGATCAGCTCGCGCGTGACGAACTGGTCGATCAGGTAGTCCTGCACGCCCGGTCGCGCCGGGGTGGTCGTCTCTGGCGGCGCGCTGCGATGCGTGATGCGCGATCCCGACCGCGAGCGCTTGCGACTCGGGTGGGTGCCGTTGACCGATCTCGACGGTTGCTGGTCGTCGGCGACGTCTCGCGCCGGGGCCGTCTCGACGACGGCCGGTCCAACCACGATGCCGGACGCAGCCATGACGGCCTTTGCCTTTTCCTTGCCCTCTCTGATGCTGTCCCTGTCGGCCGAGTCTGCACCCGCGGCGCGTAC
>QQTW01000021.1_pt1 | contig 150327 bp, 136 predicted proteins | sample 1904831 | NCBI WGS metagenome assembly QQTW01 (sample SAMN09435610, study PRJNA476489) | Subsurface metagenome, whole genome shotgun sequencing project. | reverse complement strand
ATAGTTACTTCTCTGACCTCTTATGATTTCATTCTTGAAACTTTGTTTAGCGCAGCTTTATAAAGAATTGGTATTAGGATGGTTGAATTCTTACCAAGGTTTGATTGTGCCTAGTACGATCAATGCAACTTTTATATTTATGATGCGTCAGTTTTTTATAAATTTTCCTAAAGACTTAGAAGAAGCAGCAGCTTTAGATGGTTTGGGACACTTAGAAACCTTTTTCCAAATAGTTTTACCTTTAGCAAAACCTGCCCTAGCTGCCCAAGTAATATTTGTTTTTATGGGTGCGTGGAATAATTTTTTATCGCCATTGATGATTTTGTCAGATTCAACAATGTTTACGCTACCTTTAGGTTTAAATATATTTAAAGGTCAATATATAAGCTACTGGAATTATATAATGGCGGCTTCGATGATGTTTACTTTACCTGCATTGGGTATTTATGCCTTTTTTAACCGCTACTTTATTCAAGGTGTAACTTTTACTGGTGGCAAATAAAGTCTGATCTCATTAGGACTGCTATAGTGAGAGTAAAGAAATGTAACAATTCTCATGTAGTGCAATGGTACGGCTTGATTCTCCACCAACTCTTTCAAACCCACCGCTAACCTACGACTACGATTTAGCGATTTCTGGCGGTGGCATTATCGGCTTAACCTTAGCTAGTGCCTTAAATAACTCTGGGCTAAAAGTCGTTGTAATTGAAGCAAAACCCCAATCTATCGCTGTCGCTAAAGGACAAGCTTACGCCGTTCATCTCCTCTCAGGGCGCATATTTGCGGGAATAGGCGTATGGGATAAGATACTGCCCCAAATTGCTCATTTTTGCCACGTTCAGCTTTCTGATGCTGATTATCCCCAATCTGTCAACTTTGAAACTAATGATTTGGGTACAGAAGTCTTAGGCTACGTCGCCGAACATCAAGCGCTACTAAAGCCTTTACAAGACTTTGTAGGGAAATGCGAAAATATTTCCTATTTGTGTCCAGCACAGGTGCTAGAGACTCACTATCAGCCCTCTGGAGTGGAAATTAGCCTCCGGGTGGGTGACGAAGTAAAAACTATCCGCACCCGCTTGATTGTCGCCGCCGATGGGGCAAAATCTCAAACTCGTCAGGCGGCGGGAATTAATACGCGCGGCTGGCAATACTGGCAATCATGTATTGTTGCTTTTGTCAAGCCCGAAAAAGGACACAATAATACAGCTTACGAAAAGTTTTGGAGTAGCGGGCCCTTTGCGGTTTTACCTTTGCCAGGGAATCGTTGTCGGATTGTGTGGACTGCACCCCACGCAGAAGCAAAAGCCTTAGTAGCTTTGAATGACGAGGACTTTTTAGCCGAACTTACTAAGCGTTATGGCGCACAAATGGGCAAACTAGAGTTAGAAGGCGATCGCTTTGTGTTTCCGGTACAGTTAATGCAGAGCGATCGCTATGTACTGCCTCGCCTGGCTTTGGTTGGCGACGCTGCACACTGCTGTCATCCCGTTGGGGGACAAGGTTTAAATATGGGTATCCGCGATGCAGCGGCTTTGGCGCAGGTATTGCAGCAAGCCTATAGTCAAGGCGAAGATATTGGCGACTTGGCAATTCTCAAACGTTACGAAAGCTGGCGCAAGCGAGAAAATTTGACAATTTTGGGTTTTACAGATTTATTAGATCGAGTATTTTCTAATAACTTTTTGCCTGTAGTCATAATTCGTCGGATTGGTTTATTAGTATTGCGTCGAGTACCGCCGATTAAAGTATTTGCTTTAAAACTAATGACTGGTTTAAAAGGACGCACCCCAGAAATAGCCCAGAAGTTTTAGTTTGTAGGCAATTCAGTAGTAATAGTTTCTTGTAGCTCAATACTAACAAGAAGCAGAGGGCGACGATCGCACCTAGTATAGCTTCCATAGGAAATTTGCCTAAATATCTAATTCCTACTTTATTTTAGCCTTGGGATAGATGACTGTACTTATTTGGTTAGTTGCGAAACCTTTTAGGATTTATTTCTTGTAACTTAAAGGTGCAGGGGACGATAGCACAAGCGCGCCCGTTACCGGGCTTCGCACTAAAACCTTATGGATGACTCAATATTTATTATTTTTATTGCTTTTGGCTGTTTGTGGGCAGTAATGGGGACGGCAATTGTTGTTTTATTTTTCAAAAGCGATGGAGAGCAAGAATTTAAAGTAGGCAAATGGGGGCTAATAGTAGGTTTACCGATTGTAATTCCGATGGCGATCGCCTTTGTGTATGCCGCTATCCACCGCTAATGGTTTAGACCGCCTTCTCAAAACTATGAGGTGCTGAATATACAGAAACTTTTATTTTATTTAAAATTAGCCTAGTGTTAAGTTATATTTTCAACTCTCTTTAGCTTCTGGGCGATCGCCCAGAAGTCCTATTTTTGTAACAATGTTATTTCAGTGCGGCTAAACTACTTTATTCGGTATAGAACTTACGATAGATGGCAGTAGAAACGCGGAAACAGTAGCTTTGTATCAGTTGCTTTTTTATTGATTAGATGCTTACTTCTCAAAAACCTTTAAAAGATGTCTTTTTCTGTCCAGAAGAATCAAATTTTTATTCATACTGCTTGCAAAGTTTAGTATTAAATAATTGCTTAAGTTCTGAAACTATTATTGAATTTGGCTCAGGAGATGGCAGCCCAGTTATCAATTCTTTAAATAATACAGAATTTGCTGGAATAGTCCAGGGATTTGAAATAAACAGTATGTCTTGCGCTCTAGCAAATGAAAGAATAAATGTTTGTGGTTTGAGGGATAAATATATAGTTCATAATCGCTCGTTGTTTGACACTAATACACCTCAAGGGGATTACTTAATATCCAATCCTCCTTATTTGCCAGCCATAGATAACAAAATATATCAGCCATTTTTGCACGGCGGTTTAGATGGAATAACAGTTACAAAACAGTTATTATCTTTAGGTTATAAAAACGTTTTAGCAATGATTGCTAGTTATTCTAATCCTGTAGGTGCTATTGATTACGCCTTAACTAAAGGATACAGCATTGCGAACTTTATCATCTCACCTTTAACTTTTGGCTACTATAGTTCAGAGCCAAAAGTTAAAAATAGAATTGAAGAATTAAAGCAAGATAATATGGCTTTTTATTCTAAGAATATCTATCTATTGGCAGGTGTATTATTTACAAAGCAAAACGATCAGAATTTGTCTACAGAGTTGGTACAACTAATGACCTGTTTGTAGCCTAATCCTAAAAACTGTGGGGTAATTTAACACAAATTACAAAAAGGCATTGCCTAATTTAGAGCGATTTCAAAAATAATGTAGAGACGTTGCATTGCAACGTCTCTACACCAACATTCTTCCATATCTGCATTAAGGGCAAAATTGGTAGTGATAAACGCCGTTATTAGTTAGTTGCCAATGAGATTAATTGGTGTACCTTGCACGGTATCAGCAGGATTAACACCTAAAAGTTGAAGAACAGTAGGCGCAATATCAATGTTACGCACTACAGGTATAGTACGACGGCGATTGATATTTGACCCTGCGGCAAAGAAAATAGCGCTCATTTCTGGTAATTCTGGATCGTAGCCATGCGCTCCGTAGAAATTAGGGACTGATAATACTGGAGCATTAGAGGATGCGTCACCCAAACGCTGTACTACTGGGCTTTGAGTGCCATCAAAGTTGTAACCTAAGCTCATAGTGGCAAATACATCGCCAGCATCTTGACCAATAACTTCATTGCCTCTCACGCCAAACAAAGGATCGTCTAAATCTGTTGATACTGGTCGAGCGTTTATTTTGGCAAATACAGGTACAGATGGACTGCCTAAAGTATAGGTAGGATTGGTGTCTACTAATTCAGACAAAGCCTGAACTACTTGCTGTTGCAAACCCGCATACTCAGCACGACTGACCGTACCATTTGGCTCTCTACCTTGCAAGTTAAAATAAATATTTACTGCCGAACCAGAGGTGACGGCTCTGACTCTGGTGTTAGCAAAACCACGACTAGCCAGAAAGTTATTTAAGTTAACTGCGGTGTGAAACGGTGCAAAACCGTGATCGGAGACAACAATAATATTACTTTTTAGCCGACCTCTTCTATCTGTACCAACGGCATCAATGATTTGCTGTACGGCTTGATTAGCAGTGTAGTAGGCTGTCTCGAGGTATTTTTGATAGCGTTCAACTTTTGCTTGATCTTGACCACTGCCAATGGTATCAGGATTAGTAAAATCCGTAGCTTGGCGGGGGTCAGTGAGTAAGAATTGATGACCAGAGCCATCTGGTTGCTCGATATAAGTAAGAACCAAATCTGCATCAGAGTTTTGCGCGATCGCCCGCAAGGCAACGCGGGTCTGATAATCTGTAAACGTGCGTACTTGATCTTCGTAAATTGCCTCTAGTTCTAAATCGGGAAAAGTTGTAAATCCAGGACTAAGGCGCTCAGGAATGCGAAAGTCTGGTTGGGGAACCCAGAAACCAACATTATTGTTAATGTCGTCTACATCAGCGAGAACTGCGGGGTTTCTAGGGATGAAATTGGCAGAATAACGAGCAATTCTTACTTGCGAAAGGTCGGGGGCAAGTTTGCTTACGTAAAAGCTAGTTCCAGCTTTATTGGTACTGCCTTCTAGATAAAACTTACTAGAAGTATTGTTTTGCGCTTGCACATAAGCTGGGCCCGTAGCAGGTAACTCAAAATGTCCGTTTTGAATGCCTTGCTGGGCATCAAAAAAAACTAATGTATCGTAATTAATTTTTCTATCTCTAGTTGTATCTAGGGCAGCAACTTGAATATTGTAGGTTATTGTCCCAATTGCAAAGGTATCTAGGGCGGTTTTAGTCTGCAATACTGGACTGTAGGATATCTTGCCTGCCTTCCTTAGTTGCCTAGTCGTAGTAGTTGAAGCTGGAGCAAAATCTGCGGCTGTTAAGCTAAAGCCATTGGCTCCCACACCTGCGAAAGCACCAAAAGGTACGGTGTAATCTACTGTTCTGACAGCGCTCGATTGCAGCAGCTTGCGGCTAGTTGGTTCAAAAATGTTGGCTCCATCGGCTCCAGGAAAAGTTGCGGCAACAACTTTCTTGCCGTTTGCCCGTAATGCCAACCATAGAGGATTGGCCGTAGGCTGACTGCTCTCCATTGGTCCGTCGATGGAATAGCCGCCTATGGGAGCCGCAAAGCCACTAATGTTTTGATTAAATAAGCTAGTAACTAAGTGGAAGCTATTAGCATTAATGTCGTTAGCCGCAGCCCCGGAGCCTGTAGCAATAGCAATATGGCTAGGTGCAGTTAGTGATGGATTGACGGTAATATTTTGCTGGGCTACAACTCCCTTCCTTTTTAGCAGCCCCAAACCTTCGTTTGGTGCGATCGCACCGTTAGCAAGATATTTGTTTACCAATGTTGGAGTCGCGCCGTCAAGAGAAATGACAATTGTTTTTGGTCGTACTGGTCTTGTGGCGCTAAAAACAGTTGAGTTAGCAACTGCTGTCAAAATAAATGCAACTAAAATTAGAACAATAAAACGTTTGGCTGTGCCAAGACTCCAAAACTGTCGCCAGCGTTGGAGTATTTCAGTTGGTAGCTGAGATTGGCGGCTGTGGCTTCTATGGGGATTTAACCTACTCATTATTTCTGACCTTTACTGGGGATGCTACTATCTGTGCAAAAATGCTATCGCGCAGGCTGAAAAGATTTATTTTTCCTGCCTTCATTTATCTAAGCTTGCTGTTAATGCTGTTTTTTACAGCAGTCTCCACCGTAAAATTACTGGCAACGTATTAAGAACAGGCTATGAAATCAATAAATAGGTTTTAAGATTAATTATCTTCATCAAACCTTTACAAATTATCTGTAGTTAAGGACAGGTTAAAGCTTGCTTCCAGACCTGTCTAAATAATGAGAAGATAGAAAAAAAGTTAGAGGCAAGGCAAATATGGCGACAATTCAATTTTCTAAGGGTATTGACGAAGATGTAACCCCCGATGTCCGTTTGACTCGTTCGCGGGATGGAAAGCAAAGTACAGCGACGTTTTACTTTCAAAATCCCTCAGTTTTAAACGGCGGCAACGCCGATGACATTACGGGAATGTATATGATCGACGAAGAAGGGGAAATAATTACCCGCGAAGTTAAAGGTAAGTTTGTTAATGGCAAGCCGGAAGCTTTGGAAGTATTTTATATCATGAATTCAACGACTGAATGGGACAGGTTTCTTCGCTTTATGGAACGCTACGCCGAGAAAAACGAGCTAGATTTTAACAAAGCGTAATATGCAACCCCACCCCGATAGAGGCAAGATAGTAGTTAACTGTGCGGTGATTACTGTTAGCGATACGCGATCGCACCTTACTGATAAAAGCGGTCAGTTGATCCAACAGTTGCTTTTAAATGCCAGTCGCGCGGTGGGATATTACACAATTATTAAAGACGAACCAACGCAGATTACAAGCCAATTACAAGCGCTAAATAACATTGATGTCGTAATTTTTAATGGCGGTACGGGTATTGCTTCTAGGGATACAACTTATGATGCTGTAGCTAGTTTATTAGACAAGACTTTACCCGGCTTTGGGGAGTTGTTTCGGTATCTTAGTTACAAAGAAATTGGTTCAAGAGCGATCGCATCAAGAGCGATCGCGGGTACATACCAAAATATATTAGTATTTTCTGTTCCAGGTTCTAGCAATGCTGTCAAACTAGCTATGGAAAAGTTGATTTTGCCGGAAATAGAGCATTTAGTTAGTCAATTACGAGCTTAATCAATTGTGCCAGCAAATACTCGCTCTTGCGCTCCAGTCATGTAAAGCCTTTGATCGGGTTCTGACCATTCAATCAGCAAATCACCACCGGGGAGTTCTACCGTAGCTTTGCGATCGCACTTAAGAGTAAGTACGCCAGCTACTAGCGCCGCACAAGCACCAGTACCGCAAGCTAAGGTTATACCCGCGCCTCTTTCCCAAACGCGCATTTTTAGGCGATCGCGGCTTACAACTTGAATAAACTCGGTATTAGTTTTTTGGGGGAAGGCTGGATGATGCTCAAATTGAGTACCAATTAGTGCTAAATCTATGGCAGCAACATCTTCAACAAAGGTGATGCAATGAGGGTTTCCCATACTTACACAAGTAACTAGCCAATTTTTCCCGGCGACTTCAATTGATTCATTTATTACTTTTTGTTCTGGAGAACTTAAGGTAGTAGGAATTTCTTTTGCTAAAAGTTTTGGTAAACCCATATTAACTTTTACTTGACCAGCGCTCATAATTTGGGGAGAAATCACGCCAGCTAAAGTATGAATGCGATATTGAACTTCTTTGTCACGATTTCCTTCTAAATCGGCGATAAATCCGGCTAAACAACGAATACCGTTACCGCACATTTCGGGTTCAGAACCATCGGAATTGATGATTCTCATTGTATAATCTGTACTTTCAAGACCTGGAAGGGCAAAAATTACTCCATCTGCGCCAATTCCGAAATGGCGATCGCATAACTTAATTGCTTGTTCTGGCGAAACGACAAGTTCGGATGACGAGCGATTGTCAATTAAGATAAAATCGTTTCCTAAGCCCTGATATTTAACAAACTCGATAGACACGTTTTTGATTTCTCCCGAAAGTAGCAAGCAAAATACTATAGTTGAATGATATTTTTCTATTTTTACCCAACTAATTACAGTATTTGCTAGGAATTAATTGATGAAAAGTGATTTTGATGTAGCTTCACCCAGCATAAAGCAAGTACAGATGCTGATCAAAGAAGCTAAAGCTGTAGAAGTAAAGTTGCTCAGTGGCGATTTACTCAGTGGTAGGCTACTGTGGCAAGATCAAACCTGTGTATGTCTAGTTGATACCAGCGAACAGAATATTACTATTTGGCGACAAGCGATCGCATTTATCAAAGCCACAAACTAACCTACAGAATGTAGAGACGTAGCAGTGCTACGTCTCTATAGTTTTTCTATCTTCTTGCCAAAATCTGTTCTAAAATTGTTGGGTCTTTAATTTCCCGATCTTTTGCTAGTAATAGCACTTTGGAGACAACTTCTGCCGTTTTAGGATCGTTGTCAGCAAAAGGTAAAAATACTCGTCCGCGATGCTGAGAATGGACGGGGACAATACATAAAGATCCTCCCGGTTGACGGTGAACTACAGCGCTACCAAGATGGACGGAATAACTACCAAGATGACCTTCTATTAAAGCGTAGGAATTTTCCAACTTCACATTAGTGATTTGTAACAAACGGCAAGTTTCCCGAATTAAAGACGATCGCATTTCAACAGTAGAAGCGGTGGCTTCAGGATCTACTCCGCCTTGGTGCGCCACGCTGACAACTAAATCTAAGTCGCGCATAACTTCGCTAAAAACTAGCGGCGAAACTTGAAAAAGATCCAAAGGCTTCCACTCACCGCGTCTGGTAAATTCCACTCCTTCTAAGGTTAAGCCTTCAACTTCGGTAGGAGAAAAGTAGCCATTGACAAAAGTTAGCCAAACGGAAAGATCCAACTCGTGAAAAGTGCGTCTAATTCCTTCTTCTGGCTGACTTATCCAACCTCTTTGACCTAATAGCGCCAAAGCCTGTCTAGAATTAACTTGATGTCCGGCGTAACGATAAGAAACAGTGCGATCGCTTCTTTCGGTGGTAGTTAGTACATACAATTCCCGAAATACTTGCTTAAATGGCTGCTGGCGCTGGGTTTGGAAACATTCTTGCTGCCACAAATGCCATAGATTAGTACCTAATAAGTCGTAAGGGTGAACAATGCGTAGATTAACATTACCCGTTGGTGTGATTGAGCGATCATAAGACTTTAAAAATCGCCCTTCTTCTACCGGATAGCCAATCGCATTTTCGCCAATAAAAACTAATTTTTCTAGCATTGGCGCTAACACTGGATGAGTGCAAAGTTGCTGCAATTCAGCCGCCGTAAAGCGATCGCCGCGACACATTGCTTGTTCTAGAGACAGCCGCATTCTGGATGCTTGGCGAGTTATGTCTTGTTTGCGTTCTTGCAACTGGACAATGGGTTGCTCTTTTTTGTATTTGGCGGGAATAGCTTTTAATGGTTTAGATAGCTTAGTTATGGTTATCTTTGGTTGTCCTTGCTCAATGGCTAGAGCAACTACCAGATCGTCAATTTCCACCGTTTGGGGTTGTTTGACCAAATCGGCTACAGCTTGGGCTTCCATCGCCCACTGGAGGCGCATAGGGTCTGGATAACCAGCATTTCGGGCTAGGTTTTCTAAGGCAATTGTCACCGCTAATTTTTCACTTGCTTGTCTTTGCGAACCAAATTGGCGGCTAGTTCGCAGAAATTCTTGAATAATTTGGTAACGTTCTAATAAATCGTTATCGCGTTTTTTGGCTTTTGCGAGTGGTAATAATCCTAATGCTCTTAGCGCATCTTGATTGCGTTTTTGCGTGACTCGATTTACTAATTCGGATTTTTCAACTTTTCCCAACATTGCATAGGCGAATAATTGCGCCCGTTTGTGTCCACTTCCCCCAGAGGCGTATTGTGCGGCTTTGTCTAATGCCTGCCAGCGTTCGGCTTTCAATGCTTGGTAAACTCGTGTAAACCAGTCTATATCTACCGCACCATTTAATAAATCTTGTCCAGTTAGGGGCGTTTGTTCGCTTACTTGAGCGTTCCAAGTTTCTCTAATTTCTTGTTCAACTTGCCAGTTATTATCTTTAGTGTGGGCATGAATCCACAACACGGCTTGAGCAAAAGAGCGCCATTTTAAAGCTGATTCGACATAATTTGCCCATTGTGGGGCATAAATTGCCAATTCTATAAGTTGTTGTTGGTCGATTTTCGCCGCTTTTACCTGCGTTGCAAAATCCTGTGGCGTTTCTCCATCCTTAGGGAAAGATACGCGAATTAAATGACTAAAAACTCTAGCTTTTCCGTTAGTGTCGTAACTCCAACCCCGCACTAACTTATTTTTACTTGCTGCTTGCAGTAAGTTTACAAGATTACTTATCCCTGAGATAGTTCGCAATGCCAAAGCTGGCGCTGATGCAACGGTTGGTAATTCGCCGCGTTTGAGTTCTATTTCGATAATACGCTGACGAATGCGATCGCCTATTTCTAATAAAATCGGATATTGAGCTAACTTAGGCGGTAATTTTCTCCCGGTTATTTGTCCTAAATCTCTAAAATAGTCAATTCCTGAACCTAAAACTTGATCTATCAAATCTGCTTCTGTTGCAGCACCAATACTAAAGGCAATTAAAACATCTTCTAATGCCGGGCGATAGCGTTGCGCTTGCGGTACAGGTTCATCTAGCCAGCGCAGTAATTGCCAAAACCTTGTTTGCTGTGCATTACTCCAAACTGAAGCAAAGAAAGAGCGATGATAACGACATAGAGAAAGCCAGGTAACAATTAAATCGCGATAACGCCGACAATCACTCAAATTAGACTGAAATTGATGTACTAATAAGTTTTGCGGAACAAGCTTAAAGCTGGTCGTTACAGCATCAAGCAGAAAGTCTACAGCTTTTGCTGGTATTGGATACAACTTCATTAACCAATAACAGACAGCTTGAATGATATTTGGGTATCGCAGTTGTTTGGTATCAACAAATAAAGTCTGTTGAGCGTTTTGCCACCACGAAACATCGATATCTGAGTTGTTTCTAGATAAAGAAGCTAGGATTCGGAGTAATTCTAAATTATCATCGTCTCGTAATTGTTGCGGCTTCTGTTGCCACCAACTTTCCCATACTTCCCGTAGAGGTAGGCGTTTAATATCTTCTTCTACAGGTTTGGTAGAATCAGGTTTAGGAAATTCCCAAGTAATATTTCCAAGTAATTTTTCTTCTTTTCCTTGATAAGAATCAACAATAATTGCTGTTTGGCGGTGAGTATGAATTAACTCGTCTAAGGATTCTAAACAATCTTGCGCGGCGGGTGTAGCAAATAAACGAGGTTGGGTTACGTCTGTTAGTTTTGGCGCTGTACGTTGGCTTGGATCTAACAATCCTAAAGCATTATTTAAGGTTAAAACTTCTTGACTATCCACCAAAATTGTATCTAATAGTTGCTTTTCTGTATCGGTTTGTTTTTGGCGCAACTGATACTCTTGAGCTAAAGTGCGAGATTCTGTAACTAAGCGATTCTGCGTTACCATTTGACACAAAAGTTCTAATCCAGCTTGACGTTGTAATGAATTTGCGTTGAGCAATCTTTTTGTACTAGAAATCGCATCCCAATCTGTTTGATTGAGCAACAATTGCAATAATCCGCGCCGTAAATCCCCAGATTTGCGAGTTAGTAGTTTTTCAAATTCAATTGCTTCGACGGGAGTAATTTTACAATCAGCCAAAGAGCGTAAAACTTGCGATCGCACCCAACTACTAGCATCGCCAATTAGTGAGAACAAAGTTTGACGAATCTCTGCATCCCAAGGTTGAATTATTGCTAATTTTCGAGCAATAGATGCGCGATCGCCTGCACTGCAAACTGATAAGTATGGTATTAATCTTTTAGGTGATCGCATACCCAAGTTATGAATTAAAGCCGATGCTACAGTTTCTTTATCTACAGAAATTGTCATCCAATCCCAAACTAAAGGCTCGAAAATCTTAGTTTTGCTAGGAAAATTAGGAATAATCCGTTCTAATCTTTCAAATAAATCTGTTTCTTGAATAGTGCTTACATTTAATACTTTAATTGCCGTAGCAGCTACTCTTAAGTCTTCATCATCTAAAGCTGGTAATAAAGCAATTTGAGATTCAACTATTCCCAGTTGAGATAGTAAATGTGCAGCAACAAACCGCCGCTCGACTATTGGATCTTGTAGTAATTTACTAGCAGTTGCAATAGATAAAACTGCATCATTAAAAGCAATTGTCCACAATGCCAAATATACCGTTTGAGCATTATTACTTTCTAAGGCTGCGGTTTGTGCTTCAGAGCTTTCTAAAAATAGTAAAGTCTGTTCTAATATATCTTTAACTGTTCGATTATTAACCGATTCCCAACCAAAGCCAAACCAAACATCCACCGCTCGAATTGTAGCACTAAATCGAGTTAAATCATGTTTTATTAATAAGCGCAACATCCGGCAAAAAGCGTCAGGATGTGCCTCATCAATAGTTTCTAAAATAGTTTGTCTTAGTCCTTCTTGACGCTGGGCGGCTATTAGTAAGTTTTCAATAAAAGCCCAGCCATCAGGACGATTAGCGATTAATAAAGCGCGGGTAACATGGCGACCCATTGCCCCTATTTCGTGTTCGCCTTTCGCTGAATCTAATAATATCTCAAAAACATTATTTCCTTCTTCAGAATTACTGTTTATTGCCGCCGCAAATAAAATTCCTAACGCATCGCTTGTATAACCTAAATAAGGAGTCCAAGCAGCCAGCCAAGTTATATCTTGATCGTAACCTTCGACACTAGAAAATAACTGACTGAACCATTGACAACGAGCTATATTATGAATTTCTGGACTATTAGGAGAGCGAAAAGATTTACGTTGCCAGCCAAGTTGATAAGGTAATTGTAAAAATAATTGCCATGCTGCTTCTACGTATAAGTAAATCTGCGGAAACAGCAGTTCAAGTATTTGTAACCTTTCATCAAAATTTAAACTATCAAGTTGACTAAATGCTTTACCTTGTACTTCATATTTTGCATGATATTCAATAATAGTCTGACCACAATTATCGCGTTCTAATATACAGAAAACTATTTCTTTTAACGCTTGTGGCAATATAGCCGCTTTAGCAACTCTAGTTTCATGCCAATCAGAAACACGGAAAGTTTGTAATTGTTCTTTGGCGTATTCTGGGTTTAACATTTTAGCCTCCCACAAGCGGTACTAAACGCAAAAACAAAAGTTCACTGTCGGGGTTAACGATAACTTGGCTATCTAATTTGTGTTGTTGGATGTCGTCAATAAAAACAAAATACAATCCGTCCTCAAACGATTGCAAAGCATTACCTACAGCAATTTGCGGAGCTACGTATTGGTTTAAATCTTCTCCTCCCATGTCAATTTTACCGAGTAAAAATTTTTGCTCGATTTCAGCTTTGGTAAGTACGTTAATTAGTCGCCGTTGTTCTTGACGGGTTTGGAAAGCTTCAACTTCAGTTAAAACAATTTGCGTGAGTAAAACTCTTAGAGTTAGGACTTCGCCTCCATCACTTGTACTTGGTGGTAGTGGTACGCGCCAATCAGTAAATAGAGGCTTAGAACGTCCTAAAACCTTACCTGTGACAGTAATTGTAGACATAGTTAGACAGAGAAATTTGCAACTATTAGTCTAGCTTACGCAGATTTTAAGTCTAGGTATAGGTACAAACTTACATAGCCTGTACCTATAGCAATTACCTTAGCTTAGAGAGCGGATTTGAGACTTGTAAGCATTGCTATCTAAGCCATTACCTACATTTGACCTTTGGGGATCGATCGCGCGTTCTAGGGCTACAATGCGATCGCGCGTTGCTGGGTGGGTACTTAAAAAAGTAGGAGTTGAGCGAGATGTCAGCAGCTTTTTCATAAACGAAACCATCCCAGACTCAGCATAACCCGCCCGTCTTAAGTTTCTTAAACCGACTTGATCCGCTTCTAATTCATCTTTACGACTATTAGGACGACGCAACGCCAAATCTACCCCAATTTGCACCGCCGCGTTGCGATCTAAACCCGCCGCTTGCGAAACCCCTTGAGCGAGGGCGCTTTCCCGCATTTGCTCTACTAAATGCTTCCCGGTAATATGCCCGATTTCGTGCGCCATAACGCTAGCAAGTTCCGCCTCATTGTCAGCTAGTTTAAGCAAACCAGTGTTGACATAAACAAAACCTCCCGCCGTTGCAAAGGCATTAACGCCTTTGTCATCAACTACTTGGAAAGTATAAGGCAGATTTGGGCGATCGCTTGTGGCGGCTAATTGTCTGCCAATTTGCTGTACATAGGAATTTATATCTTGATTGCGATAGATTCGTACCTCGCGCTTGATTTGCTGATCGATTTGCTTGCCAAGTTCTACCTCTTGGCGAGCAGAAATATTCGACAATTGAATTATCTGCACGCCTTGACGGAGCAAATCAAATACAGAAATTGCTTGAGATGGCATTGAACTTACAGTAATACCAAGCGCTACAAATATTGACAACACTGGGTAAAACCAACGCCGCGAACGACCAGGTAAAGAAAAAAGCTTCAACATACGGCAGTAATTAAAAAAAGATGACTTATCTATAATTAGACGATTTGACCGGGCAATTGTTGCAATAAATTTGTAAAGTCTCCACCTTTAACTGCCGTTTTTCCCCTTGTCATAGCTATGATAAGCTGACACCAGATTAGATCGTTGTTGCTGTTATCTAAAAAAATTTACATGGCTATTTTAGATTCTCAAGGTCGTTTATTCGGCAAAATAAATTTGCTCGATTTGGGTGCTGTTTTAGTAATTGTCTTAGTTATCATCGGCATTTTCTTCTATCCTGGCACTTCTAGTTCGGTTGCTCAAAATAATGAGGCGACTAAACCCGTCGAAGTCGATTTAGTGGTACGCGGATTGAATATCAAAGATCCACAACAACTATTTTCTCAAGGATTTACCAAAGGCGGCAAAACAAACATTGTCATCCGCAATCAACCACACGGAAGCCTTGAGATTAAATCTGTGCAGCAGTTGCCTAGAACCATATTAGTAGCTCAACCTGATGGTTCTTTAAAAGAGTACACCGACCCTAGGCCTAACCAGTTTAGTACCGATATGCTTTTAACTTTAGTCGGCAAGGCAACAATTAGACCTGATGGCGCAGTAATTAGCAACAGCAAACTAAAAATTGGTAATCCCATTGAACTTGAAGGCTTTAATTACAACTTCAATGCCACAGTAATTGATGTCCGCGTCAATGACAGCAAATAACTCGTCTACGCCAATAAAGGTAAAAATCGGCGGATTAAGCCAATAGTAACGGCGGGTAATTCTAGCTGTGGTGTCAGTCCTACGTCTTCTAATTGCTGAAAGACTTTAATTGCTTGGGGATTAGTCGCCGCAAGGCGCTGACCTATTTCGGGGCCTGTAAATTGAGATTTTTGTCCCCAAATGATTGCTGTCGGCGTGGTTAGCTGCCCAATATAAGTAGATAAATCAAAACACAGGTCGCCGCGCACAAATGATAGCGCGGCGTATTCAGCATTGGGTTGTTTTGCCGATTCTAAGTAAGCATCGACGATTTCTTCGCTAATTCGGCTAGGACGGGCAAATTGTCGTTGTTCTAAAAAGCTGCGAATGCCGTTAGCTGTAGCTAATCCCGTGCTGTAAAGTATCCGGTCAAGAATGGGCGTACTAATCAATTGAGCAAAGAAACTTCTTGAATAATCATTGCCAAAATCTGACAGTCCCGCCGGGGTAGTAAGAATTAGCGACTTAAATAACTCAGGACGAGCGATCGCAAGTCTAATTGTAAAGGCTGCCGTCAACGATGAAGCAACAACTGTTACTGGAATGCTGGAAATTTGGGTTAAAAATTCGCCAATAGTAGTTAAATAATCTTCAATTTGATAATTTCGCTCTATATGCTCTGATTCTCCCCACCCAATCAAATCTGGGGCGATAATTTTATACTCGCTGGCAAAGGCTGGGTATACTTTAGACCATTCGTAGGCAGAAGAACCACCACCAAAGCCATGCAAAAATACTAAAGTTTCGGCTGGAGCAAGATCGCTCCAAGGTACTCCAGTATTGGTGTAATATACCATTCTGCCTAAAGAAGTTAGTACAGACTTTTGTTCAAATCCAAGCGGCTGAAACATTGACGCACCTTAATATTAAACAACTTAATCAGAGCTTAATTGAGCTTTTTCTACCGTGCGATCGCTTACCCCTAAAGTTAATTGTAAAGGTGCTTTTTGAGGATAAGCTTTAACTACTTGGCGGTAAACTTGGTAATTTGCAGGCAATGTTTGCACTGTGGTTCCTGCGGTATAACTTAGTTGATAATCTACTGATTTAATCAGTTGCGGACTACCAGGTTTTTGAGCGGGTTTTCTTCGTTGGTCAATTTCGTCTACCGTTGGTCTTGGCGGTAAAGCCGCCCACCACAAACCTTTGTCGTCGGGGCCTGTCACGGCATTTTCTGGCTTGATGCCATTACGATTGACTAAAGACGTTGAAGCAAAAGTTTCATAGTAAGTTAAATTATCGTTACTTTGGTTGACAAAATACTCAACTTGCCAAGTGTAAGTAGTCCGCGCTGTGGCTGCGTATTCGGTAGTCGTTACGGTAGAACAACTATTAAGGAAAATTGTACTTAATAAGATTAATTTGCCTCTAGTAGCGATCGCGTAAATCATTTAATAATTGCTAAAGTTAGGATTTGCCATCAATTTCTGCTTGTAAAAATATCAAATGCAACTGGCTCCATTTTTTCCCGTTCTCTACCGCATTTTACAGCCTACTTTTCCTAATTGTCTGTGGTCAGGCAATGCTCACACTAAAGAAATTGCTTTAACCTTTGACGATGGCCCTCATCCAGTTTACACTCCCCAACTGCTCAAAGTTTTAGACTACTACTCCATCGAGGCGAGTTTTTTTTGGTTGGGTGCTTGCGTCCATCGCTACCCCACTGTTGCTAAATCGGTGTACGACTTCGGACACGCGATTGGGTTACATGGCTACGATCATCGCTCTTTTCCTCTCCTTACCACTGCCGAATTACAACAAAGCTTAGAATCAACTCAAAGCGCGATTTCTACTGCGATCGGTATCAATGGGGCAAATGTCCGTGATGTTCGCCCTCCTAACGGGTTATTTACTCCCCAAACTTTAGAATTATTAACTAAGTGGCAATACCGCTCGGTAATGTGGAGTGTAGTTCCTGAAGATTGGGTACGACCAGGAATTAATCTTGTCGTGCAGCGCGTGTTAGAACAAGTGCAAAATGGCTCGACAATTGTTTTACATGATGGGGCGTGTGGCGGTTTTGATGTTGCCGAAACTACCCAAATTTTGATTCCTGAACTTTTGCGGCGCGGTTATAAGTTTGTTAGTATTGATAGCTTTTGGCGCGATCGCACAGCTATTTAAAACTGTAATAATTTGTTACTTGCAGCCCAACTAACAAATTATTTTTGTCCTATGTGTAATTACAGATATTTATTCATTACAATAGCGAGAGAACTTCGGCTATTTGTCAAGTTCTCTGAGGTTGAAATTTGAGCAATCGTCAGTTAACTTAGACAAAGACAAGCAAGTTTAAGTTTAGGTTAATCTAAACTTAGTGTTAAGGAGCCATAGTGGAGAACCTCTGACTTTGAATTTGAGGTAATTTACACTCGCGTTTCCAACGCTTTTTACGGATAGCAAATTATCCGAAACTCAATTAAGGTAGAAAACATCAAGCCTGATGATTGAAAACCTCTGTGCCTAAGCGAACAATAAATGCTAACTATTCCACTCAAAAACCGGGAATTGATAGCAATTAAGTTAAGCAAGTTTAAAATATTAAACAAGTACGAGAGTAGTTAAAACATTCGGAGCTATTAATATAATTGCCTCCGGGTATTACATTGCCCTCAAAAAAACAAGTTTAATTAAAACTGTTGTAGATTCTACAATCGAAACATTAAATGCAGGCAATTTCTGTGAAACAGGCTACAATCGGAGGGGTCTTAGCAACTCCACGCACTAATAGCAGCTTTATAAAGCCGCTATTAAGCATTAGATTTATACAAGAATCAAGTCTTGTTTTTAGGCAAACAAATAGTGCGATCGCATTGATAGTTTTTAATATCTATGCCTGGTCTATTTAAACTTGCCCCTAACGGTACAAGCAATTAAAACTCTTATTAAATAAGCTACTAGCACTGTTAATAAGAGTACGAAACAAATGTTGATAGATTGACAGTTGAATCAAGGAGCATGAGGAACGCGGCATGAACCAGGCTAACAACGTACTCGAAATCATTAATCAGCCTGAAATCAAAACCCTTAGTCAGCCTGAAGGCACTTTAGGCGTTTTGATTGAAGAAGAATTTGACCCTTTAGACCTAGACGAGCAAGATGAATTGATAGAAACAGAAACCAAACCTGAAGAAGCAAAATCTGCAAAAGTTGTCAAGTCTCGTCGTCGGGCGCAAACTAAAAAGAAGCATTATACAGAAGATTCAATTCGCCTGTATTTGCAAGAAATAGGTAGAATTCGGCTGCTAAGAGCGGATGAGGAAATTGAACTAGCTCGGAAAATTGCCGAATTGTTGGAAATGGAGCGGGCGCGGGAGAAGCTTTGCGAACAGTTAGAACGAGATCCCCACGATACAGAATGGGCGGAAGCTGTACAGTTACCGATAAATTCTTTTCGTTATCGCCTCCATGTCGGACGACGCGCTAAAGATAAAATGGTGCAGTCGAACTTGCGTTTAGTAGTTTCTATTGCCAAAAAGTACATGAATCGCGGTCTATCTTTTCAAGACTTGATTCAAGAAGGAAGTTTAGGACTAATTCGGGCGGCGGAAAAGTTTGACCACGAAAAGGGTTATAAGTTTTCAACTTATGCTACATGGTGGATCCGTCAAGCAATTACGCGGGCGATCGCTGACCAATCAAGAACAATTCGTTTACCCGTCCACCTTTATGAAACTATTTCCCGAATTAAAAAGACGACCAAGCTGCTTTCTCAGGAAATGGGACGCAAGCCAACAGAAGAAGAAATTGCAACTCGTATGGAAATGACTATTGAGAAGCTGCGATTTATTGCTAAATCTGCTCAATTGCCAATTTCTTTAGAAACGCCCATTGGTAAAGAAGAAGATTCTCGCCTGGGAGATTTTATTGAGTCGGATGGAGAAACACCAGAAGATCAAGTTTCTAAAAATCTGCTGCGTGAAGACTTAGAGAAAGTTTTAGATGGTCTTAGCCCCCGCGAACGCGATGTATTGCGCCTGCGTTACGGTTTAGATGATGGTCGAATGAAGACGTTAGAAGAAATTGGACAGATATTTAACGTTACTCGCGAACGTATCCGGCAAATTGAAGCTAAAGCTTTACGCAAATTACGCCATCCAAATCGTAATAGTGTTTTAAAAGAATATATCCGCTAAAGTAGGTTGGTTTTTGATTGCTCAAACGCTGATGGCTACGGCTGTTGGCGTTTTTTGCTTAAAAAAATAACCCAGGAGATTCTTGCTATCTCCTAGGTCAATAAATTCCTTGTCTTTGATACTTTGATTGTTCTTTCTAGGTACTACATGATGCCCCAGAAATGTAGAAAACCTTGTCCAGAAAATAATTCAATTCCGGCGGCGGCTAGAAAGCCAATCATTGCTAGACGACCATTCCAGATTTCTGCTTGAGGAGTGAAGCCGTAGCGCCAGGCGTTGCGGTCTTCCATTACTGGGGGTGTAACTACTTTAGTTGTGCTTTGCATAGCTTGCGTTCCTGTTAGTTTGTTAATTTATGTTTCCTTCTATGTAAACTAATGTAACACTCCTATTTACAATTTGTCTATACCTAAAGTTAGAAAGGTTTAGGAGATTTATGGGATTGAGCCGAGCTATGGCAAAAAAAGTGCCACGACTCCGCGAAAAGCTTTACTATATCAAGTTTGTAGAGATTTTTATAGGCAAGTGGATCGCTCCATAAGCGCGGCTGTGGAATCTTCTGTAAATCCACCACATAGTCACCATAGTAGGATTTCGCTTTCCTGGATGATATTTTTGGCGATTTCGACTCTCCGTTCATGTCCAGGTGTGATGTCCGTTCACTGTTTTACCCTTGAATCAGCGTCTGATCACCGTAGAGGCGATCGCAGTTTTTCCCTTTGGCTGGCGGCGATGCCACCACATGACAAGTCCAGTGATGAACAGAATCAGTGGTGAAAGCCCGACAAACACATAGAGAATACGTGTTGGCAAACCGCCAAAAGTACCATAGTGCAGGGGTGTAAATGAGTTCAAAACGCGATCGCCTAATCCGATTGTGCGGCTATCTTGCACGTGTAAAACCTTGCCACTAAATTGATCGAGCTTGACGTAACTATTAAAATCTTCCCCATCTCCAGGCAGTTTTTTGTAAATCTCGAATACACCGTCAGGCTTTTTAGGCAGATTAATAAATGTACTTGTTGCACCAGGAAGCGCCGCATCTGAGCGAGGCAAAAGCTCATCTAGTTTCAAAGTCGGCAAGCCTTTTACTAAGGTAGATTTCACCTCTGGGGGTTTGGGGGTAGTTGCAGCATAGATGGGAGGTGCTGCATAGTCGTAAAAGTTCCAGCAAAAACCTCTAAAAGCGATCGCAGTGAGAAATACTACGGTAATAATGCCAGCAACTTTGTGAATGTCAAAGTTGAGGCGTTTGGGATTGCCATTCCACTTAATCTTGAGGCCACTAATTAGCTTTCGCCATCCTGACAACTATACTTGTGATGTTGAGAATCACCAGCAAAAAGGCAGCAATACCGACGATGACCATACCTGTATTACCAACCAAGAGGGCGTAGTGTAGATCCAGAACACGGCTAAATAAGGCAGTTTCTCGCTAGCGATCGCCCATAACTACACCCGTGTAAGGATTTACAAAAACCTCCCATTGGGTATCTTCGGGACGGTTGAGTTGAATAGTATAAAACTCCTGTTTGGGTAGCATTTGCACTTGTCCTACCTGCCAATCAGGATGCTTGGCGTAGGCTGCTTTGACGTTATCAACCAGTGTTGCTGTTGAGAGGCTTTGTGATTGAGCAACCACATGACCAAAGCTTTGCCCGATTGCCCAATCATCTATTTCATGCTCAAAAACTAACAGGCTATCAGTCTGGATCTCATCACCTCCAAAGCTAGGTACTGTATCTTCATCTGGCTTGGGAATTTGTTTATAAACCGGATTAAAAATATCGAGAGGAGTTGTGTCACCAACATAGGAGACAGTTGTTTCCTTGTTGCGGCTGAGGTCTACACCGAATAGGAGAGTGTGAGCTATGGAACCTGTGGCAAACTTACCAGTCAGATTTGTTTGCAGGGCGTAGTCCTTATCCTGACTGTTTTGATCGGCACTGAAGCGATTTAAAATTCCAGTTTCTTCATCGAAGTCGCCAAGGTCATAAGCAATGACGTTGTAATCGTAGTCGTAAGATGAATAGCGAAAGGCATTGTTTAGCTTCCAGTTGTCGTTGAAACGATGTTCTAACTGGTAGCCAACATTCAGGTAATTGCTCTCTACTGTGTCGTCGGGTTCACCAGCAATGCGATCGCGCGGCACATCTACAACGCGATCGCCAACTACAGGTAGTCCAATATCAGCAGCGCGCTTATCATCAGTATATTCCAGCGAAACCGTTAAGTCGGTACTAGGACTAATTTTCCAACTCAGTACTGGTGCAATAAATAAACGCTTATTTTCTTGGTCAAAGCCCCGAAAACTATCACTTCTTCTGTACAATCCGTTCAGTCGATACAGTACACTGCCATCTGAAGTCAAAAGACCAGACATATCAAAGCGGGGACTAACAAAACCCCAGTTTCCCACCTGTAGTTCGGCTTCGTAGAAAGGTTTTGATAAAGGCTTGGGGTGAAAAGGCTTCATTGTAAGAATTAGATTTTTCTGAATCGCTACCGTTGATAAGGTCGGGAAATTCTTCGACATTAGAATTAACAAAATCAAATCTGCCGCCGATTAGCAATTTAAGTTTTGGCAGCAATGTCACCTGATCTTGTAAATAAATTCCTACATTATCAGTGGTTGTTTTGTTGCCAAAACTGTCATCAAAATTTGTGGGAATGGGAAAACTATAAATAGGATTGAAAATATCAATTGAAGGAAAAGCTGCTCTAACAGCCTCATACTGATCAATAAGTTTGCTAAACTCAAAACCTAGCAGAACTTGATGTTTTACAGATCCTGTATTAAAGTTGCCTATCAAATCTGTTTGTAAAGAATAAGCTTGAGTCTCACTAGGATATTCAGTAAATCGCCGCCGCAAAGTACGACCATCATCTTCTAACAGAAAATTCCGAGCTTGCACATTTGACCGTAGAGCATCAGTAGTTTGAGTAGAAAAGGCATTTCGTAACTGCCAATCATCATTAAAACGATGTGTCAATGTAGAACTAAATCTATGAGCCGTAAAGTCGTAACTATCGCTAGGTTCACCTAAATAGCGGCTAATAGGAAGGTCAAAAGCTTCTCTTATTGGTGGAAAAGCACGATCAAAAGTTTGATTGAGATTAATGTATTCATATTCCAGGGTTAAGGTAGTTGCATCACTGATTTTGTAGCTCAAGACAGGTGCGATAATGAAAAGTTCTTTATCAACAAAATCTCGAAAACTACCAGAGTTTTCATAAGCAACGTTCAAGCGATACAGTAAGGTTTCATCAGAGTTGAGTGGTCCAGAAATATCTATTGAAGGGCGATAAAAGTCGTAACTTCCAACCGTAAATTCTCCTACATAATAGGGTTCGCTCAATTGCTGCTAATATTACTAACAATGGTTAATGCTACTTTTTTATCCTCTTAGGTCTTGCTTCTTTCTAGTCATACCAAATTGCTTTACCTGTATCAGGGTCAAAGAAATGTAGCTTATCAGGGGTAAAAGACAGCCATAGCCGATCTTGGTATGATACTTGGCAATCGGGAGAAATTCTCACTTGCATAGAAGCCGCATTCGTTGAATTAGTAGGACTAACGGAAAGATAGGTTTCGTTGCCAAGGGCTTCGATTAGGTCTACTTGTACTGGGAGATTGCTGGGTACGGCATCGCCTTGACTAAAATGTTCTGGTCGAATACCGAGGATTAGCGGTTGGCGATCGTACTTGCTGAGAGCATTTTCCCAGACTTCGGGGAGATTGAAACTAAATAAAGGGTGAGAAATTCTTAAAGGCGATTGAAACTCTACTTCTAAAAAATTCATTGGTGGGGAGCCAATAAACTCGGCGACAAACTTAGTCGCTGGGCGATTGTAGAGTTCTAGAGGACGAGCAACTTGTTGTAATTGACCTAAATTCATAACCGCAATGCGAGTTCCCATAGTCATTGCTTCGGTTTGATCGTGAGTAACGTAAATAGTTGTCGTCCCTAATTGGCGTTGCAATTTAACGATTTGGGCGCGAGTTTCGGCGCGGAGTTTGGCATCTAAGTTAGAAAGTGGTTCGTCCATCAAAAAAACTTGCGGATTGCGCGAAATTGCCCGACCTAAAGCTACGCGCTGCTTTTGTCCGCCAGAGAGTTGTTTGGGTAGTCGCAGTAATAACGCTTCAATTTGAAGTAAAGAGGCAACATTTTTTACCCGCTTATCTACTTCTTGTTCGCGATCGCTCTTGTAACGTAAAGGTGCAGGAAAACGCCGTGTCATGCCAGAGAGGGCATTTTTACCCCAACTTGCTAAATCCTTGTTTTGCTCTCCGCTTGCCCCGCGACGTAGCCCAAAAGCGATATTGTCATAAACTGTCATGTGGGGGTAAAGAGCATAGCTTTGAAACACCATCGCAATATCCCGCGCTTTGGGAGGCAAATCGTTGACTAAAGCATCCCCCACCCAGATATTGCCCCCAGTCATTTCTTCTAACCCTGCAATCAGCCGCAATAGGGTACTTTTGCCGCACCCAGAAGGGCCCACCAGTACCATAAATTCCCCATCCGCCACCGTAAGATTGACGCGCCGTAAAACGTTAACGCTATTTAACTCTGGTGCGGTTTCCTCCACCGAGGCAACTAATGGCTGCAACGGAGACTTTACTTTTTCTGCCTTCCCATGGGGAAAGCTTTTATAGATATTTTCTAAAACTACTTGTGCCACAAGCTTTTTTATCCCTGAAACTGTTTACAATTACTTCCAGGCAATTTATCTAGCCCCAGTTGCCAAAACATTTACGGCAATAATCTTCTCATCGCCCTTAAGTTCAGCAATCCTACTTCCTGTACCTTCTTTACCCGTAACACTAATAGCACTTGCAGGCAACTGTAACAAGCGTTGATTGGTTGTCACCGCCAACATTGCCGAACTTGGCGCTAAAACTAAGTTCACCAAAGCATCAAACTTACTGGTAAAAGATATTGCTTGAGTGCCAATATCGCCGCGATTACCACGCCGCAGCGATCGCATTGGCATTTGTTTAGCGTATCCTAGCTGAGAAAATAGGATTAAATTCTCCTCTAAATCGGCTCCTGTAACGCAACCTACTAATTGTTCATTTTTCCGTAATCGCAAAGCTTGCAAGCCTACCGCCGTGCGCCCTAAAATTGGCAATTGCTCATCATCAGCCCTAAATCTCAGCAACCGCCCCCCCGCCGTCGCTAAGATGGCTTCTTCCCCCGCTTTTGTAATTCGACCAGCCAACAATTGATCGTCATCTTTAAACTTAATTACCGTCAAACCACGACCGTTTAACCCCGCCAATTCCTCTAAAGCTAAACGTTTAATGCGTCCCAACTTTGTCAATAAAACCATCTGCGCCGGAAAGCTTGGCAATACAAATTGAGTAACTAAGCTTTCTGTAGCGCTAGGAAGTAAACCAATCAACGGCGCACCCCGTCCCGATAGGCGACCTGATAACAAAGGTACATCCCCCACCTTAACCGGGTAAACTTTGCCCCCACTGGTTAGCACTACTAGGTCTTGCTTAGTATTGGCACTTATTACCTGCACCACACAATCATTATCTACGGTACTGTTAGACTTTTTCCCTGGCTTTTGACCATTTACTAACCTTCTCACATAGCCGCGCAAAGTAACTTCTAATACCGCCTCCTCGCCCTGTTCTTCTTTCTGGGCGTTTTCTGCGTCTCTACGGTTGTTATTTTCTCTTTCTAAACGCAACAACTTCTCGTCTACAAACCGAGTCCTGCGCCCGTCTCCGTACTTGCGTTTGAGGCTGCGTAAATCTTTTTTTAACGCCTTTAATAACTCGCGGCGATCCCTTAAAAGCCTTTCTAAACCTTCAATTTCCGCTCTTAAGCGCTCAAACTCTGCTTGTAAATTCTGCTTTTCTAAACCTGTCAATCGGCGCAACGGCATTGCCAGCACAGCATCGGCTTGAATTTCACTCAACCCAATCTCCCTTTGCAGAGCTATTTTTGCTGTACTTCCATCGGCTGCTTGGCGCAAAATAGTAATAACTTCATCTAGCCTTGATAGCGCCAAATTCAACCCTTCCACCGTATGAATTCGCTCTTGCGCTTCCTCTAATTGGTAAGAGTAGCGACGGCTAAGAGTTTGTTCGCGGAACTTTAAAAACTCCTCTAATAATTGCCGCAACCTTAACTGTCGCGGTTGTCCTTCGACGATCGCCAGCATAATCGCCCCAAAATTTATTTGCAAGGCTGTTTGCTGGTATAAACTTTGCAGGACAGATTGGGAACTAGCATCGCGTCTTAATTCTATTACTACTCGCATTCCTTCGCGATCGCTTTCATCACGAATATCGGAAATGCCTTCTAACTTGCCTTGGTTTACAAGTTCTGCCATTTTCTCAATCCAAGCGGCTTTATTGACTTGGTAAGGCAACTCTGTAATCACAATCGCCGTCCGCCGCCTGCTGTTTTTTGTGGCGGCAATTTCTTCCATCGCCGCCACTCCACGCAATACAATACTGCCTTTCCCGGTGGTGTAAGCTTCCTTAATCCCCCCAGTCCCCACTATTTGACCCCCAGTAGGAAAATCTGGCCCCGGAATTAACTCTAATAGCTTCTCCTCGGCTAACTCTGGCTGGTCGATTAAGGCAATCAAACCATCGACTATTTCGCCCAAATTGTGCGGCGGAATATTCGTCGCCATCCCTACAGCAATGCCCGAACAGCCATTTAATAGTAATAAAGGTAGTTGGGCCGGAAGTACCGTAGGTTCTTGCTGCGAATTGTCAAAATTGCTAATAAATTCAACAGTTTCTTCGCCGATATCTGCCAGCATTGCCTCGTGACTAATGGGCGATAGCCGCGTTTCGGTGTATCGCATCGCCGCCGGGGGATCATTGTCTACCGAACCAAAATTGCCATGTCCGGCTAGTAGTGGGTAGCGGCTAGAAAAATCCTGTACCAGCCTAACTAAAGCCTCATAGACCGATTGATCGCCATGAGGATGATACTTACCCAGTACGTCTCCTACTACCCGCGCACACTTACGATAAGGGCGATCGGGGGTCAATCCTAGTTCGTGCATGGCGTACAATATCCGGCGATGGACGGGTTTTAACCCATCGCGGACATCCGGCAATGCCCGCCCGACAATTACACTCATGGCATATTCAAGATAAGACCGTTGCATTTCTGTATGCAGGGCGGTGGCGATTACCTGTCCCGTAGGGAGAAGGTTTAACTGTTTTGCCATGATGTTTTCCTGTCTAGACGAAGAAATTTTAAGAGTATAGAATCATTTTTGACAACTTACCAGCGCAAGTTGTGGGGTAATGCCCAACATTTACTTGTTGGTATCGATAAGTAAATTCTTCTACTTATTTTTTGAGGATGGGTTAATTTTAGTCATAGCTTCAATATTTTTAACTATTAATATTCAATAGTTTGTACCCCATAAAGTATGAAAACTGTTTTGATTGTGGAAGACGATCCGATTAATGCGCGTGTTTTTGCCAAAATTTTGACCAAACGTGCAGGTTTAGGGGTAAAGCATACAGAAAATGTCGAAGAAGTAATGCAAATTGCCTTGAATAAACTCGCAGACATTATTTTGATGGATGTTTCTCTCTCTCGCAGTGTGTACAAAGGTAAGGCTGTTGATGGTATCAAAATTACCCAAATGTTAAAAGCAAACCCCGAAACGGCTTCTTTGCCTGTAATTTTAGTTACCGCCCACGCTATGGAAGGCGATCGCCAGAGCTTTCTTAGTCTTAGTGGTGCTGACGGCTATATTTCTAAGCCTGTGGTTGACCATCAAGAGTTTGTCGATCAAATTCTGGCGCTCATGCCTTCAAGTTAGTGCAATTGTACTATACAACAGATTAGGCGATCGCTACTTTTGGCAAAAATAATAGCAGCAAATAAAGCTCCCAACCCCTAGAACAAAAGAGTTGGGAGCCTAGGGAACTGGCTAAAATCTGAGTAATTCTAGAGGCTAGACATTACTTCTTTTGCGGCGGCTAAAGTTTGGTCAATATCAGCCTCGGTATGAGCCAGGGAGCTAAACCCAGCCTCAAATTGTGAAGGGGCTAAATAAATTCCCCGCTCTAACATTCCGCGATGGAAAAGGCTAAACTTGCTTAAATCCGACTTTTTCGCATCTTCGTAGTTGTGAACCGGCCCTAAAGTAAAAAATAAACCAAACATCCCGCTAATTTGACCTGTGTAAACATCTTGACCTGTTTGCTTGGCAATAAGCCGCAACCCATCGGTCAATTTTTTAGTAATTTGGTCTAAATACTCGTAAGTACCAGGCTTTTGCAACAATTCTAAAGTTTTAATCCCCGCCGTCATCGCTAAAGGATTTCCCGAAAGCGTCCCCGCTTGATACATTGGCCCCGATGGCGCAACCATAGACATAATATCTCTACGACCCCCATAGGCTCCTACAGGCAACCCCCCGCCAATAACTTTACCCAACGTTGTCAAGTCCGGCGTAACTCCAAACTTAGCCTGAGCGCCACCGTAAGCAATCCGAAACCCAGTCATTACTTCATCAAATACTAGCAACGCTTCATTTTCTTTGGTTATTAAGCGCAACCCTTCCAAAAAGCCAGCATCAGGAGCAATAAAACCCGCATTTCCTACTATTGGTTCTAAAATGACTCCAGCAATTTGACCTGGATGTTCGGCAAATAAAGCTTTAACGGCTTCCAAATCGTTGTAAGGCGCGGTCAAAGTATCGGCGGTGGTTGACTTGGGGACTCCAGGGGAATCAGGTAAACCTAAAGTCGCAACTCCTGACCCAGCTTTGACTAAAAACATATCCGCGTGACCGTGATAGCAGCCCTCAAACTTGATAAGTTTATCGCGTCCAGTGAAAGCTCTCATCAAGCGCAGAACTGCCATACAAGCCTCGGTTCCCGAATTGACAAAACGTACCATTTCAATGCTGGGAACGGCATTAATTACCATCTCTGCAAGGACGTTTTCGAGGAGGCAGGGCGCACCAAAGCTAGTACCTTTTTCTAAGGCGGTTTGCAAGGCGCTAATTACTTCTGGGTGGGCGTGACCGCAAATAGCAGGGCCCCAACTACCCACATAGTCAATATACTGATTGCCATCTACATCCCAAGCCTTTGACCCCTGGACGCGATCGAAGACAATCGGTTGTCCGCCTACAGATTTGAATGCTCTTACTGGAGAATTTACACCCCCAGGCATTAAATGCTGGGCAGCGGCAAAGATTTCCTCAGATTTGGTAGTTTTAATAGTGGTATTAACCAAAGTTTTCTCCTAAAACGGTAGCGTGCCTGGCTTAGAATTCTTATATTAGTCAATTTATGCCTAGCACAAAAATAAAATTATGTGATGTATAACAGGATGTAGTAGCTATATTACTGCTTAATTCAAACAATTAAGCTTCGTGGGATCGCCGCTAAGAGTGTAGAAATGTATTCTACTAAAGAATTAACTGAGCGGGTATAACTCTTGAGCAATAGGCTGAAGAAGTCGCTAATGGTATCCTTGAGCCAATAAGTTATTGCCTGAAGTACCCGCAACTATGTCTTCTGTACAACACAATTCCTCTGCTCAAACTATGTTGTCTCAACTTCGCTACGATGATCGCGGTTTGATTCCAGCTATTGTCCAAGACTATCTAGATGGCACGGTGCTAATGCTGGCATGGATGAATAGTGAATCAGTACAAAAAACTCTAGATACTGGCGAGACATGGTTTTGGAGTCGTTCGCGCGAGGAATTATGGCATAAAGGCGCAACGAGTGGGCATATTCAAAAAGTAAAAAGTTTTCGTTACGATTGTGATCGCGATGCCTTACTTGTAGGAGTAGAACAAATTGGCGATATTGCCTGTCACACCGGGGAACGTAGTTGTTTTTACTCTGATACAAAGGGGGAAGTTGTCGCGCCTCCTGGAGATACTTTATCGGAATTATTTAAAGTTATAGGCGATCGCCGAGACAATCCTACAGACAACTCTTACACTTGTCAGCTATTTGCTGATGGAGATAACAAAATATTAAAAAAGCTTGGTGAAGAAACTGTTGAATTAGTAATGGCTTGTAAAGATAATGATACTGAGGCGATCGCATCGGAAGCTGCGGACTTGCTGTATCATGTTCTAGTTGCTCTAGCTCATCATCAAGTAGATATCAAAGACGTTTACCGCAAATTGCAAGCCCGTAGGCGCTAAGTTCTATCTTTGAGCATTTGGTCTAAATAATACAAAATTCCCAATAATACCGTTACATTTGCTGCTAAGATTAGCCAAAAATTATCGGCAAATAGTGGAGTTTGATCTAACGCCCAGCCACCTAATGGCGGTCCAATAAAATAGCCTGCCGCCCAACAGAGAGAACTAATAGAAAAATATACGCCTAATTGAGATTTAGGGGCTAATTCGGTAATTAAAGCCGAAGCCGAGGGAGTATAAGAAACGATCGCCATTGCAAATACACTTAATGCCCCAATTGCCCACCATAATTGATAGTCTGTGGCAACTCCTGTTACCCACATTAAACAAAATCCCATTGCCCACATTACAGCCGAGAACATCAGCGATTGGGGATGAGTAAAGCGCTTTAAACCACGAACTACAGGCAATTGAGCAAATATAGAGACAGCCAAATGCCAGCCGAAAATTATACTAATTGTGCCTTCGGTAAATTCTGCTCCTGATGAGTTTAAAGCAACAAAGTTCTTTAAATATAAGGGTAAAGTACTTTGCAATTGAGAAATATAAGTAGTGAAAATAATATTGACTAAAACGTAAATTAATAATCGGCGATCGCTTAGGGCTATTTGCCAGCTAGATTTTAGAGAAATAGCCACTTTAGCATCTACGGGTTTATAGGTTTCTTTAATGGCAAAATACACTACGCCAAAAAACACTAGAAAGGAAACTGCATCAATTATAAAGAGCGATCGATAAGCCCCGGTAGTGCTAATTAATGCCCCACCTAAGACAACGCCCATACCTAATCCTAAATTATCTGCAAGTCTGGTAATCGCGTAAGCTTCATAACGTTGTTCTGGTGCAGTTAAATCGGCTACCACTGATTCGTTGGCGGGCCAATACAAGCCTTGTCCGAAACCAACTAGCAAGTTGCCCATAACTAAAACGGTGAAATTGTCAGCGCTGGCAAGTACAAAAGATGCGATCGCGCTAATCGCCGCCGAAAGTAGCAAAGTCTTACGCCGTCCCCAATATTGCGAATCAGAAAATGCACCGCCCAAAATGCGCCCCACTACCCCAGATATAGACGCACTACCTAACGCAAAACCTACCGCCGTTGCCGATAGCCCTACATGATTGACAAAAAATATTGGGGCATAAAATAAAGTAAACCCTGTACCGACTTCTGATAAAAAACGTCCAAAGGCGAGAATCCAAACTTGAGGATTTAGTTGCGGCATCCAGGGAAATAAGCTATTTTTTGGAGAAAACTTCATTCAATCTTTAGACATATAGGGAATTATTGAGTGATTCAAGCAACTAATTAGGGAACTCTAAATACAGAAATAGTTAATCCAACTTATTTATCTGTATTACCTAATGGCTGTTTTAATCGTAAAGTTATTTATTTCAATTGCCATACTGTATGGGTTATATCTTCTGTATGGGCGTAAAGCTCAAACTAAGCCTAGGCGGCAAGTTGCAAGCCAAAGTAATAAACCCCAGGCTTCCAGAAATCTGCAAATAAAGCTCTTAAGGCTACTACATAATGATCGCCACACGGCAAACCGACTCATCGCCTTAGCAAAAGCTAGAAACCCCGATAAATCTATTGATTGGTGGGTAGAGAAAGTAATTTTTGACTTGGAACGCGATCGCACGTAGGTATTAGTTTTCACTTTGCAGCCAAGAGGCTACATCGGTAATCGCCACAAAATCTAGTAATGCTACAGCTAATTGTTCTAGGCGATCGCTTGTTAAGCTACGAATTTGCTCTAAAGTGGTAGCGTCAACACTTCCAAAGCGGCGTTCTAGTAAACGGATAACTAAACTCGCCTCTCCTAATTGTTGTCCCTGTCTAACTCCTTCTTGGAGAATTTGTTGATAAATAACAGATTCCTTCATAATATCCTCTCTAAATAATTGATTAATTAAGTTTTGCTCGAATCTCAAACCCGCTAATATTTCTACACTAGCGGCTAAATTTTGCCTTTGCTGTGTTGATTCAATCCTAGCGACTTGGGTGGCTACTTGCTCTAATAAGTTTCTAGGCGAGTCTGTTCTAGTAAGAGTTGCTAGGGGTAGTAACGCATTATCGGCTAGAAAAGGGGCGGGATCTTGCTCCCATAAGCGAATTACTCGGTAGCGATGCCAAGTGTTAGCTTGGCTAAATTCGTTGACAAATACAGCTTCGGAGGTTGTGGGTTTAAGAAAAATAATAACTTGTTCTATTGGATATCGATATTGCCGATATAGTCGCAACCAGTAATCAAGCATCCGCAAAGGCAGGGGTGGTTCTGATCCAGGCAAAGTTTGAAACTCTAGATGTAGGATTTGGTTAGAACTTTGCAACAATGTCACCGAATCAGCGCGGATTGGTTCTAAACTTAATTCGGTTTTTAGTACCTCAATTTCTGTTGCTTGGGTGGGAAATAGCCAACGGGCAAAATTAAGCGGATATTCTTCAGCTAAATATTTGCAGATATTGTCGTAAGTCATGGCGAAATCTATTGCTTTTGCTAACCTTAGGAATTGTTAGCTATAACGAGTCGTCATGAAATCATTTTTGTTTGTAACCGATTTAGATAATACCCTCGTGGGAGAAAGTCGCGCCTTAACCGTGCTGAATGAAAAGCTAAAACAGCATCAAGAGGAACATGGTACAAAAATAGTTTATGCCACCGGGCGATCGCCTATATTATTTGCTGAACTCCAGAAAGAACAGCAACTTTTAGAACCGGATGCTTTAATTGCTTCTGTTGGTACAGAAATTTATTTCAAAGGTAGTAATACAAGCGATCGCACTTGGTCAGATAAACTTTCCCATCAGTGGAATCGAGATACTATAGTTGCAACTACCGCTCATTTTGCCGACTTAGTAATGCAGCCAGACTCCGAACAGCGCCCGTACAAAGTTAGCTTTTGGCTTAGAGACGAATCCGCCCCAGAAGTTTTACCACAACTCAAATCTTTGTTACAACAGCAAGGCTTGGATGCCAAATTAATTTACAGCGCGGGTGTAGACTTAGATATTTTGCCTCGTCATGGCGATAAAGGTTTGGCGGTGCAGTATCTGCGCTCTTTATGGGAAATAGACGCAATGCAGAGCGTTGTTTGTGGTGATTCGGGCAATGATATTTCGCTATTTTCGTACAATGAAGAACGCGGCATTATTGTCGGTAACGCAAAGCCCGAACTATTGCAATGGCATACCGATAACCCAGCGAATTACCATTATTTAGCTCAAGCTTTTTGTGCGGGTGGTATTCTAGAGGGCTTAAATCATTTCGGTTTTATTGAATGATTAGCTATCTTAAAGGCATCGTTGCAGGCATTTCTAAAACTACTACAGGTCGCGTTACCTTGACTTTAGAAGTCAATAATTGTGGCTACGACTTACTAATTCCCGCCCGATTGGTACAGCAATTGCCCCCCATTGGCGAAACTGTACAGATTTTTACCCACTTGCAAATTAGAGAAGAACAACCTTTACTCTATGGGTTTAGCACTTTAGCGGAACGAGATTTATTTCGGCAATTGATTAGTGTTACGGGGATTGGGGCAGCAAATGCGATCGCTTTATTAGATACTTTACCTGTACCCGATTTGATTAGCGCGATCGTTACTAGCAATACTCAATTGCTCATTCAAACTCCTGGGGTGGGTGGAAAAACCGCCGAGCGGATTTGTTTGGAATTGCGGAAAAAGCTGGCAGATTGGACTGATATTCCGGGCTTAGTTGCCCCTACGGATGGCCCCAGTCCTGCCATTTTAGAGGATGTGCAGATGACCTTACTTGCTCTAGGTTACAGCCCTAGTGAAGTTTCTAAGGCTTTGCAAGCAGTGAGTCAACAAGTAGGGCTGGCAAAAAATGCTAATGCCGAAGATTGGATTCGTCAGGCGATTGCTCACCTCAGCGCTCGGTAGTAGTCAGCGATTTACTACCGTCCAAGTTTTAGTTTTCGCTTCAAGCGGCTCCACAATTAAGCAACTAAGATTGCGACTCAATTTTGATTTTAGAGACGAAACCATTGAGCTAATTGCCGTGAAAATACTTCCCCATCTCCATTTTGAGCTTCAATGCGAGGAAGTTGAAAGCTATCCGCTTTTGACTGAACTACTCGATCGCCCCGAGTCGAGCAAGCACAGTTGAACCCTACTGCTTTAGCGATCGCCGGGGTTGTAGATGTGTACTTGCCATGAGGATAAGCAAAGCTTACTACCGGACGCTCGATAATAGCTTCTAGTTGAGATTTATTTTGCTGAAGCTCTCGTTGTTGTTCGGCTTCAGGCAAGGCAGAAAGGAAGGGGTGAGTGACAGTGTGAGCGCCAACTTCAATCAGTTCTGTTTGGGCGAGATGATGAATTTCCGAAGCGGACACTACTTGATGGGTTGGTCTAACTTGATTTGTCGCACCAGACCAATCCCAAAGGAGATCCATTGCCTTTTGGCGATCGCTCACACTTTGTTTGCTCAGTAAAGCGTATAGAGCGCGATAAATTCGTTGACGAGAAGTTGGATCAGAGCTTTCGGCATCGTACCAACTCCAATGGCGATCGCGTAAATAATCTGATTGCGAATAACAGGCAGAGTCATCTAACTGCCATTCGTAATGCTCTTTTAATTCAAGAGATAGTTTTGGTGGCAGCGTTCCGGGTTGTAATAACAAACGCTCTAATTCATCCCACCAAAATTCCCGTTTATTCTCTAAGTTTCCTGTGGTGATGAAGAAAGTTGCTGGAATATCGTACTGTTCCAATAAAGGTTTAGCAGTATGCAAATTGTCAGTGTATCCATCATCAAAGGTCAGCGCAACGAGGCGATCAATCGATTTTTTTTCTTGGACTGCCTGAACTAATTGTTGCAGCGAAACGGGATGAGTATAACGTTTTAATACTTCTAAATGTTCGGCAAAATGCTGAGGTGCTTGACAAATCCTAAAGGGATCGGGAGCAATATCTGCAACCCTGTGATACATCAAAATTAGCCCACCCGGTGCAAATTGCCGCCTAGCCCAATTTACACCTCTTTGAAGTTTGTGCTTTCCAGGAAAATTCATGACTTTCACTCAGGTTTTGTGGCTATAACGGTAATTATTTGTTGGTAATTTGGATCTGTATAGTCTAATTCTTGGGATGTTAATTCCTCAGCAGCTATACCCTGCAAAAATGAGGTCGCGCTCAAAACATTTCCGTAAGCTTCAATTTGCAGATTTGCTTTAGGGAAAAATTCCTCAAACAGCTTTTCCGTCGATAAGGTTGTAAAAGACCAGCACCAATAATCTCTCCATTGATCGATGCTCAGGCTAGTTACCCCAGGATGCGTAACTAGGGCTACTCCTCCCGGTTTTAAAATGCGGTAGATATTTTTCACCGCCGCCCGGACATCATAGATCATTTGCAGTGTTTGGGTTAATACAAGGCAGTCAAAAGCATCGGAGGGAATAGGGTCGGCATTTTGAGCCAGATCGGCGACGATTGTTGCTTCTGGATTGCCTTCAGTAATATGAAGTACATCGCTTTGAGTCACGCGACTTCCACCAAATCTAACAGTGTATTCGCGATCGCCAATTTCCAACACTCGCCCCTGAATTTGCCCTGCCTGCTGCGTCAAAAATCGTTCAATGTAGTAGCGATCAATGGGGGAACCTCGGTCATAGCCGAAGTTTTGACTAATAGGTGTAGTGCGCCGGAGATTGCCAAATTTTATTTCTCCGCTCGGAGGACAGTATTCTGTTCCTTTAATTTGGGAGCGTAACCTCGCTTGAACCGATGCAGGGAGCATTTGTTTAGTAATTGACTTGAGGATCTCTTTCATTTTTTTTCCTTGATTTAAAAATTGATTTGAGGACTGAGACTTGCTCAATTGATACAGCAATTGAGCCTGAAGCGCATCCCAAACTTCGGTGTCTTGAACGTTTTGTTCTGCTAGATATTGTTCTAGCCACTTGTAAAATGCGAGTTGGGCAGGATTCGGCTTATCCTGATGATACTCTCCCATTGCTTCGGCTACATAGCAAAGACTGGCATTATGCTGTCTATAGCGATCCCAACACCCACTTTGCACAAAGACTGGTGCTTTTATCCACACTTTGGACAAGAAAACTTGATCTTCAAACATTGTTTTGAACGAGTCTTCAAATCCTCCTACTTCTTCAACGATTTCTCGTCGAGCCAACATACTACAAGTTCCTGGGGTTTCTGCTTTATTTTGGAGCAAAAGTGCCAGCATTATTGGCGGTTGGATGAGGGAATCAGGTTTTACGCCTAGTGTGCGTTGGCGATCGTATCGAATATCTTGGCGCTTGCCCGTCCAACTGTACCACATCAACGTTGAGCTATAGACCATTGCCGCTTCAGGAAAATTTCCTAATATGACAACTTGCTTTTCCAATTTTTGTGGCAACCAAATATCATCGGCATCTAGGAACGCGATATACTCTCCCTGAGCTTTGGATATCCCTAAATTTCGAGTTGCACTCAGTCCTCGATTCTGATGCCCTTCGTGTTCAAAGTAGCGAACTTGATTGGGATAACGTTCGGCATAGTTTTGAGCGATCGCAGTGCTATTATCTGTTGACCCATCATCAAGTAGTAGTAATTCCCAGTTTTTATAAGTTTGGGCAAAGACACTCCTAATCGTAGCCTCAAAATACTCTCCTGGATTAAGAAAGGGAATAGTCACAGAAACCATTGGCTGATTGCTGCTTATGTTATTGCCAAGGAACTGTTGTTCTGTCTGCCTTGCTCCTAAGTCGCTTGTCATGGCTCCTTCATTTTCACTACTTACCATACTTTGAGTATTATTAGTTTTCACGTTACTATATTTCTGCTCATTTTTAGATGCAAAACTATTTTTGCTTAGGAAATATAGACAAATAAGCTATATAAACTGCTAGATGAAAGTTATTAGTTAGAATTCAATACATTAATTTTTTAGTTTTTTTCAACTCCTGTAACATCTCGATTAATGAGCAATTCAATATTTTTCAAATTTAAAAATAATAGTTTATCAACTGATATCGATCTGCTAAGATTTTAAATTCAATAATTCAGTTAAGCCTTCACGAACACTGATTAGTGGTGACCATCCTAAAGCTTTTAGTGCAGCATTATCAGCAAGACTATGACGAACATCCCCAAGCCGAACATTTTTGTGAATTGGTTGTAAGTTTTGACCTGTCAAATAATTGATTTCATTAATCACATCTAGTAATGTAGTTGCCGAGCCTCGTCCAACATTAAAGGTTCTAGTTTTTAATTTTGGACATTCCATGACTGTAAGGTTTGCCTCGACAATATCAGAAACGTGAATAAAATCACGACTTTGGAAACCATCACCATAGATAGTTGGGGTTAACCCTTGGCGAATTTGATGACAGAATATAGAGATGACTCCTGAATACGGACTTGATGGATCTTGACGGGAGCCAAAGACATTGAAATAACGTAGACTGACAAACTCAATCCCAAAAAGTCGGGTGTAAACCTGACCCATAAGTTCAGAGGCAAGCTTATCTACCGCGTAAGGATTGATAGGCATTGGTTGCATCAATTCATTTTTAGGCAGAGTCGGCTCATCGCCATAAACTGCGGCACTTCCAGCAAAAATAACCCGGCGAACGTTATGTTTGCGTGCTGCCTCTAAAACATTTATAGTGCCGCCATAATTAACTTTCCCCGTACCTACAGGATCGTCAGTACTTTTGCTCACACTGACAATAGCAGCTTGATGAAAAACATACTCACATCCTTTTACTGTGGCATCCACAGATGAAAATTCTCTAACATCCCCTACGCATATCTCAATATCCTTAGAATCGATAGAAGCAAGATTTTCAACTTTACCAGTTAAGAGACTGTCAAAAATCCGAACTCTATAGCCTTTTTTAACTAAACCTTCTACAAGATGAGAGCCAATAAAGCCACATCCGCCAGTAACTAAGACGGTTTTCTTATTCATGGTTTTTTTCCTTGATCATAGATGGCGATCGCCACCAAATCTAAGAATTTACTTGCGATCGCCTAATTTCTAGCACTTGTCCCTGAATTTGTCCTACCTGCACCAAAAATTGTTCAATATAGTAGCGCTCCATAGGGGAACCTCAGTTCTAACCAAAGCTTCGACTAATAAGTGTGTGCGCGGAGATTGCCAAATTGCACTTCCCCGGTTGGAAGACAGTATTATGTTCCTTCTCTAGTCGAGCTAGAGTGCTACAAGTTCCTAGAAATAGTTCTTTCATTTGTATTAAAAATGTGGAACAATTTCAAACTTATTAAGTTACACGTTACGAAATAAACATATCATTCCTAACTCTTAAATAAAATGTATTTCAACCTATATAGCTATAAAGTAACTAACGTATTCAGTGTTAATCAATACACGATAACTTTATTATTTAGAACAGGAGCAGCTTATTTTGCCTATTTCTGTGGTAAACAGAAACTTTAATACATTAACAATTGCAGTAAGTCAACTACTTAAGGTCTTGAATTTAGAAATATTGGCAACTCTGTATAAAGCAAATAAATTAAAATTATGCCTTCTGACCAAGAGAACAACAAATAATGAAGCCATAAAATGTAATCAATAACTTCGCTCAACGCTTATCTTTCAAGCATTTACAGCAATATTGCTCAAAGCTTGAGTAAAAACTTTTGCGAATTAAGCTTGTCTTAATATAATCTTAAAATAGACTTAATTATTAATAGATAATTTTACTAATACAGAGGCTTTGCAACAAATGAAGCAGTGATAAAAAATTATTATAGGTAAGTTAAAAATTCAACCTTTATTTATCTTATCTTTATCAAACTTTAGTCATTTTGTAGTACTCTTAAAAAGATGTTAAGTTTTATTCTAGCATCGCTCAAGGTCATTTCAGCTTAAAGAATTGCGAAGAACACTGCATTTGTCTACTCCCATTAATAATTTTGATAAGTCACCAAATATGAGTGAAGCTAATCCTCAGTACCCTCTAGTTTCTGTTGTCATACCTGCTTACAATGCTGAGGCTTTCATTGAACGGACTTTAAAATCTGTTCTTTGCCAAACTTACAAAAACATGGAAGTTTTAGTTATTGACGATGGCTCGAAAGATAAAACCTTCGAGATCGTTCAATCTATAGCTCAACAAGACTCTCGCGTTGTGCTGATTCAACAAAATAATGCAGGAGTAGCAACAGCGCGTAACTTAGCAATTGAAAAGTCTCAAGGAGAATACATTGCACCTGTTGATGCCGATGATATTTGGTATCCTGAGAAAATAGAGAAACAAGTCAACTGTATATTAAAAGCGGGTGAATCTGTAGGCTTAGTATATTGTTGGTCAATTAATATTGATGAGAATGATGTAATTATTGGTCATTGCCCTACTTTGAAGCTAGAAGGAAAAGTTTATACAGCCTTACTATTCCAAAACTTTATAAGTAATGCTAGTACACCTCTAATGCGACGTGCTTGCTTTGCTCGTATTGGTGGCTACAATTGTCAATTTAAACAACAATCTGCTCAAGGATGCGAGGATTGGGATATATATTTACGAATTGCTGAACATTATGAGTTTCAGGCTGTGCCAGAATTTTTAGTTGGTTATCGACAAGTTATAGGAAGCATGGCTGGCAACTACAAGTCAATGCTGAAATCCTATGAATTAGTTATGGCAAATGTGCAACAACGACATCCAGAAACTTCAGATAGTATTTATCGTTTGTCTAAAATATTTTACTATAATTATATGCTGGGCAAATTTTATAACTCTGGTAGTTACTGGATTACACTATTGTGCTTGTTTAAAGCTGTAAAGTCTGACTGGGCTATTCTTACGCGTCCTGGCGTGTATGTAATGATAGCGGTTTGCTTGGTAAAAATTGTAGCTAATCCAATTACATCTTTGATATGGTCAGACCATCGCTCTTGGCTACAGTTTAAACAAAATTTTATTAAAAATAAGCCAGAATTGACTATTGAAAAACTCCATAGGCAAACTGATACTTCAAATAAGCCAACTATCTGGAAGCCATACGATCTAATTTTATTTAAAAGATTAAGTCAAATAAAACAAATTTCTGAGACTAACTGATCAGTAATATATTAGCTTTTAAAGATAATTGTAAATTAAATGAGACTAATTTTTGGCAGTAAGTAACTAACTTATTGTTAACAATAATTTTTATAGTCGCTACTTAATCAAGCCACAGCAATATTAAAGCAAAAAGTTTTAGCGTTGTCTCCCATGGATGTGCTAGCACTGTTGAGATATTAGTAAGAATTACAGAGTTTGTTTGTGCTTAATTGAGCCAGAAGATCGCCTGATTAGTAAAACCTCTCTAATCATAGGGCAGGGAAGACACTCAAACTAAGCAGCCCTAACCCCTACCTAATTAAACATAAAACGTTCTCTAGTATATTACGCTAGTTGTATTCTATATCCAATATTTTTTCCTAAGCGATCGCCCATCTCAGCAATTAAGCTAATTTTTAGCCATTATTAGCCAAATTTTACTTAAAGTCGCTCTTTAAGCTATTTAGGTAAGCTCCTCAGCCATTAGGCTAAGTTATCTCCCTAGAACGATTGCTTAATAGAGGACATCTTGAGAAAATATGGATGTTGGATTTTTATACTTATACTACTTACATGGCAAGTCCCATAGAATTTAATTTATTTGCGCCGAATAATAAAGGAGCCGCATTAGTTGGCGAATTTTCTGATTGGAAAGATGTACCAATGGAAAAAGGCGAAGATGGTTATTTTCGTACCACTGTAAAACTAGAAGACGGCTCTTATCAGTATAAATTTCGCGTTCAATCCAAATCGTGGTTTTTTGAACCCGATCAATGGGTAGAAGTAGTAGATCCTTATGCAACTGATATTGATGACCCATCGCAAAATGCTGTATTACGGATTAAAGATGGCGAACGAATTGTTGATACTTATGTTTGGCAACATGACGACAAACCATTGCCAGAAGACCGCGAGTTAGTCATTTATGAACTGCACGTTGGTGACTTCTCTGGTGGTGAAGCCGATTCAGACAGGCGGGGACAATATCAACACGTTGTCGAGAAATTAGATTATCTCTGTGACCTTGGGGTTAATGCCATTGAATTAATGCCAGTCAAAGAATATCCAGGCGATCGCAGTTGGGGATATAACCCCCGCCATTTTTTTGCAAGTGAATCTAGTTATGGTACAACCGAAGGGTTAAAAAATTTAATTGATGAGTGTCATGGTAAAGGCATTCGCGTGATTATTGATGGTATTTACAACCACTCCGAAGCCGGAGCGCCACTAACGCAGATTGACCACGATTATTGGTATCACCATTCACCGCGCGATCCTGATAACAATTGGGGCCCAGAGTTTAACTACGAATTTTACGACGAAAAGCTGCAAACATACCCAGCACGGCGGTTTACTGGCGACAACATCCGCCATTGGATTCAGGAATTTCATATTGACGGTGTTCGTTTTGACGCAGCGCGGCAAATTGCTAATTATGACTTCATGCACTGGATAGTCGAAGAAGCTAAGAAAGCTGCTGGGATGAAGCCTTTTTATACCGTTGCCGAACATATTCCTGAGACACCTAGCATCACTAACATAGACGGGCCCATGGATGGTTGCTGGCACGATAGTTTTTATCACTGCATTCTAGAACATATCAAGGGTGATACGTTTGATTTAGAACGCCTCAAGAGTGTAATCGATTGTAAGCGTCAAGGCTTTATGGGTACGGTTAATGTAGTAAATTATTTGACTAATCATGACCACAATCATGTCATGGTAGATTTGGGCGATCGCCAGATATTTGATGAAGAAGCATTCAGACGCATTAAGCTTGGTGCTGCCATCCTGATGACAGCAGTTGGTATACCTTTAATTTGGATGGGTGACGAGTTTGGCGAATATAAAGCTAAAACACCTGATTCAGCCAAAATTGATTGGACGCTGTTAGGTAATGATTCAAATCGTCGCTTGTTTGAATATTACAGAGGTTTAGTTAACTTGCGCGAACATAATCACGCCCTCTACACCGAAAACATTGACTTCATCCACGAAAACCCAGAAGCAAAAGTTCTAGCCTATAGTCGCTGGAATGGTGAAGGTTCGCGTGTGGTTGTCGTAGCCAATTTCTCTGAAAACTTCCTCGCTGGCTATCAAGTTCCTAACTTCCCCCAAGCTGGAACATGGCATGAGTGGACAGGTAATTATTATGTCGAAGCGGGAGATGATGGCATTATGCTTGATATTGGCCCTCATGAAGCTAAAGTTTTGGTTTGGCAGTGATAAATTTGATGCCCACCTGGGGTTTAAATCCCGTTGCTTATAGCTAAAGCTGACTACTAAAAGTATTTATTTAAACACGTCTTTGTGTTACAAAAAGACGTGTTTAGTAATTTAAGTTTCTTTACCCCCCGCCACAGTCGGCTGATTAAACTTTCTTTGGCGGCGACTAATTAGTCGCTCGTAACGATTCATGAGCGGCGTTGTACTAATACCGTGCAAAATCACCGAAAGTACAATAGTAATGTAGGTAATCCAGGCAATTTGTTCGCCTAATGAATCTTTTAAACCATGCCCGAACGCATAACACAAATAATACATAGAGCCTACACCTCGAACCCCAAACCAGCCAAATAAAACGCGGGTAATTGGTTTGTAATTACCGCCTATGGTACTAATCCAAGCACCTACAGGACGGATTATAAATAGTAATAAGCCTCCAACTAGCAGCGCTTCGCTCAAATATTGCCAAATTGCTTGTACGCGCAACATCGAACCCAAAATTAAAATTGTCGCCACTTCCATTAATTTCTCAATTCGCTCCGTAAATTCAAGTTGAGAATGACGTTTTTCTTGGTCATTATATTGCTTCTGTGCTGCTATACCTGCGACAAAAACCGCCAGAAATCCGTAGCCGTAAATAAATTCAGTTAGGGAATAAGTAAGTAAAATTGTACTGATAGCAATAAAGTCTGCCATCAAATCGTCTATCGGGGTATGTTTTTGTAGCTTTTGCTCTAAAAAAACTACAGCTTTGGCGACAATAATACCCATTCCTATCCCCGCAACTACCGCCCAAACTAGGTCTACAGCCACCCATTCTTTAAACCAGTCTTGCCAGTTATTGCCTTTTTCTAGCCAATGAATCCCAAAATATACAAAGGGAAAGGCTAAAGCATCGTTTAAACCACCTTCGGAAGTTAAGCCAAAGCGCAACTCATCTTTATCATCGGTATCAGCTAACTGGACTTCTGAAGCTAGTACGGGGTCTGTAGGGGCGAGAATTGCACCTAATAATATAGCTGACCCCCATTCCATTTTTAAACCCCAATGACTTATTGCGGCGATCGCAAAAATTGAAATTGGCATCAAAAAACCAATTAGCCGCACCGTCGAACGCCAAGCCCAAAAGTTTAATTGCCGATTCATCTTCAATCCGCAACTATACAAAGAGACAATCACCACAAATTCTGTTAATTTCTCCAGAAAATTAGCATCTGGTCGCAATTGAACAATTTTGAACCCATAGGGGCCTAAAGTAATTCCCACAACTAAATAAATTAAGGCAAAAGAAATCGGTAACTTAGAAATCCATCCCGATCCTAAAGTCACAAAAAGTAGCAAGAAACCAATCACAAATAGATCGATAAGATATATGTCTAAATCCAAACCCATAGAAACTTTGCCTAACTAACAACAAGCCGCTTGTCGCAAGTCTACAGCGATCGCCTTTTGCTCTAAATCCACTTAAGATAGATTGCGGCAATAATAGAGTTAAAAATTATCCTAAATTAGCAATCTTATGAAACTACCTGATGGTCCTAAAACTTTGCCACTTATACAACTACTCCAATGGATTAGTAATCCTTTGGAATTTATGGATAGTTGCCCTCAGCGTTACGGCGATTGCTTTACAGTAAAGTTGACTAACTTTAAAACAATGGTATTTTTTAGCAATCCCCAAGCAATTGAAGAAATTTTTACGAGCAATCTGGGGCAATTTGACTCTGGTAGAGCAAATTCTGTTTTACAACCTTGGGTAGGCGATAAATCCTTACTATTACTCGATGGACGCAGCCACCAAAGGCAAAGAAAGTTACTCACGCCGCCTTTTCATGGCGATCGCATGAAGTCTTACGGCGAGATGATTTGCAATATTACTGAGCGCGTAATTAGCTCAATACAAATTGGTGAGGCTTTCTCTGTACGCTCGGCGATGCAGGAAATTTCTTTATCAGTTATTTTGCAAACAGTGTTTGGTTTACAACCAGGCGATCGCAGCGATAAACTCAAGCAGCTTTTGACAGACTTGCTCGATATGACTGCTTCGCCCTTGAGTTCTACCTTAGTTTTCTTTAAAGCCTTACAGCAAGATTTAGGTGCGTGGAGTCCTTGGGGACGTTTTGTCCGCAAAAGACAGCAGATAGATGAGATTATTTATGCTGAAATAGGCGATCGCCGCCAACATCCCGATTCGTCGCGGGTAGATATTCTCAGTTTGCTGATGGCGGCTACAGATGAAAATGGCGAACCAATGAGCGATGTAGAGTTACGCGACGAGTTGCTAACTTTACTTGTTGCGGGACATGAAACTACGGCTTCAGCTTTAACTTGGGCTTTGTACTGGATTCACCATTTGCCAGAAGTTAAGCGCAAACTTTTAGATGATTTAGCAAGTGTGGACAATTTAGACTTTGGAGCAGTGGCAAAACTTCCCTATCTAAATGCCGTTTGTCAAGAGACACTGCGAATTTACCCGATCGCCATGCTGGCATTTTTCCGCCTTACCAATTCACCAATCAGTATTATGGGGCAAGAGTTTGAGAAAGATACTTTGCTTACTCCCTGCATCTACTTAACTCACCACCGCCCAGACCTTTACCCCGAACCCAAGCAATTCAAGCCAGAGCGCTTTCAGGAGCGGCAATTTTCCCAGTACGAATACATACCCTTTGGGGGCAGCAATCGGCGCTGTATTGGCATGGCATTCGCCTTATACGAGATGAAATTGGTGCTGGCAACTGTAATGTATCGCTATAGTTTGGCGATTTCTGGAAGTCAAGCGGTAAAACCTGTTCGTCGTGGCATTACCCTTGCACCTTCGGGCGGTAAGTGGTTGGTGGCAACGCAGCGTCATATTTCTAAAGAACTTGTTAGTAGCCAATAAGTTAAGAGGATGTTTTGAAAGTCTTTTGATTGGTAGTTAATAAAGAATGTTCTCCCCCTTAAAAAGGGGGAGCTTACCGCTCCCACAAGTTACTTTTAAAGCTCAACGTAAACAGGAAAACTTGGCACAATTGCTGAATTTGTCATCTGTCCATCTCTACTATAAAAACTCATTTCCCCATTTTCATTACACAACCAAAATTCTGCTGCTCCAGCCTTAAAATAAAGTTCTTTTTTAAATCTCATTTCTTCTAGCGTATTATTAGAAGATTTTATTTCGATGCAAATTTCTGGAGCAATGGAGCAAACATCGTCATTTTTAATTTGTTGATATCGCTCTTTAGAAATCCAAACCACATCCGCTACTTTTACATTATCTTCTGTGCGAATTGGACACTCTGGGTAAGTTAAGCCTTCTTTAATCAGTAATTGAATTATTGATTGAATTAAACCTTGATAAACTGAGTGTTTGTTCTTCGCTGGACTCATAACAATTTGTCCCCAGCGATTAAGCTCAATTTTGTAAGGAATATTTTGCAATGCTGTGTCTGCACAAACTTCTTGCCAGTTCATAAGTTATTTTGGCAACTTGATTCCCTGAATTGAATAATCTAACAATTCTATCGGGTGAATTACATCAATCTTTTTACCTTGCATTTCTAAATGTTTATTTATTTGCAAAGTACAACCAGGATTAGCTGAAGCAATTAAATCTGCACCAGTATTGAGTAAATTCTGCACTTTTTGATTGCCTAATTCCGCCGCAACTTCCGGTTGCAGCATATTATAAACCCCTGCACTACCACAACATAAAGCCGCGTCGATAGGTTCAACTAACTTGACTTGAGGAATTTGTTTTAACAACTGACGCGGTTGGACGCTAATTTTTTGACCATGCAACAAGTGGCAGGCATCTTGATAGACAAGAGTTAAGGTTTCCTCAGTAATTGGTAACAATTTTGCTGTTAATCCCACCGTTGCTAAAAACTCTTGAACGTCTTTAACTTTACTTGCAAACTCTTGGGCTTTATCACAATAGTCTGCGTCATCTTCTAAAATATGACCGTATTCTTTTAAAGTATGACCGCATCCAGCAGCGTTAATAATTACCGCATCAACTTCCGTATCTGCAAAACTATCAATCATCTGTCTCGCCAAGCTTTGCGCCTGTTCCGTTTGTCCTTGATGTTCGGGAAGCGCTGCGCAACAGCCTTGACTACTAGGAATTACAACTTCACAACCATTAGCCGTTAAAACTCTTACCGTCGCCTCATTAACTGGCGAGAAAAATAAACGTTGTACGCAACCTAAAATCATCCCTACACGATAGCGTTTTTCTCCTTGAGCGGGAATAATTGTAGGTAAGTTATCTTGAAAAGCTTTAAGAGTAACTTTTGGTAAAATTGATTCCATCGCTGCTAGGCGTGGAGATACTTTTTTAAGTAAGTTTGTAGAACGGACAATTTTTTGTAAGCCTAGCTTTTGATACACCAGTAAAGGCGCAAGTAAAAAGCGTAATCTGTTCGGGTAAGGGAATAAAGAAAAAATGATTAGTCTAATTATTTTATCAGGCAAACTTCGGGGATAGTTGCGCTCAATTTGTGGGCGAGTTGCTACTAACAATTTGTCATACTGTACCCCCGATGGGCAAGTAGTGACGCAAGCAAGACAACCTAAACAAGAATCAAAATGTTCTACCGTCGCTTCATTTAAAGGTATTTTCCCTTCATTGATAGCATCCATTAGATAAATTCTACCTCGTGGCGAATCCATCTCTTTACCAATTACTCTGTAACTCGGACAAGTAGAAAGGCAAAATCCACAGTGGACGCAAGTATCAATTAGTTGAGGATTGGGTGGATTTTGCTCGTCAAAACCATTAATATTACTTAGCGTTGCAATTTCACTTGGAGGATTTTCTGAAGTTTGCATAAATTTAAAACTTATCTAAATTCCGCCGACAAAACGGTGAGGATTGAGTACATTTTTGGGGTCAAATTGATATTTAATTTTACGCATCAATTCTAAAGAGTTACCAGAGTAACCCCACACATCTAACTGTTGCTTGCAATCAATGGGTGCTTCTAATATTGTAAGAAAACCGCCCCTACTTTGACAAAGCGATCGCATCTTTAAAATCTCTGCTACTGTAGTATCGGCTGGACATCGCCATACACCTAACCCACTAAGGGCGTGAATTAAGCTCATTCCCCGGCTTACACTATCAAGAAGTAACATGACCTCTACGGCGGTGGCTGGTAATACACCGATTTTGCAAGTAATTTGCTCTATATCAGTTTGGCGCATTTGTTGCTGTAATTCTTGCCAGAGGGTAGCTTCATCTTTATCTGTATAAATTGAGCTATGCAACCCTAACTGTTTCCCTACTTCTACTAGAGTAACTGACTGTTGTTTTACACTTTCCTTTAAGCTGGCAAAACTAGCAATTAATCCCATCCCCTCACCTAAGCGCAAATTTGTAACTAATTCTGGTGATAATAAGTCAAATTTAGCAGGAGTTAAAGCCGAAGCGCGGAGGGTTTTTGCGGCTTGAGTAAGGTTTTCTACATTCCCTGTCAATACAACAGTTATGGAAGCTTCTGGTAGCGGATAAACTCGCAATGTTGCTTGACAAATTGCGCTTAGTGTGCCGTAAGAGCCAGTAAATAATTTCATTAAGTCGTAGCCAGCGACATTTTTTACTACTCGTCCTCCAGCTATTGCAATCTGTCCATCGGCGCGGACAAAAGTAATACCCAGCAACAAATCTCTTACACCACCGTAGCGTTGGCGTAACGAACCAGCATCCGCCGTAGCAATAATACCTCCGATAGTAGCAGATTCGGGGCTGGCGGGGTCGAGGGGGAGAAACTGCCCAGATTTCGCTAAAATAGCCTGCAAATCAGCTAATTTTGTGCCAGCTTCCACCGTTACTGTTAAGTCGCCTACAGCGTGTTCAATTACTTGGTTTAAGCGTTCGATACTCACAACCACATCAACATTTTGTACCAATCCACCCCAGCTAATTTTGCTCCCACCGCTACAAAGTAAAATTTTCCCGTTGTTATCGTGAATATAGGCAATAACTGCGGCTATTTCTAGCTGATTTTGGGGAAAAACAATACACTGTGGATTATCAGGAGATGCGAAGTTTTGTGTTATCTCTTTTTGTTTGGTAGAGTCGAGATTTTCCCACAAGCAAAAATTTTCTTGACTTACTAAGGTTTTTATTTGAGAAAAAGTGGCATTCATTTAATTTATTTAATAGTAGCAACAGTAAATCTACTGATTTAATTTATATTATCTCGATTCAACCCCTAAGCCAAACAATTATATTAGTAATTAGTTTTTAAATCTGCAACTATTTAAGGCACATTGACAAATTAATAAATAATTTTTGATTAATGACAATTCTCTAAACAATAAATTCTATGAATCAATTGCTAGAGGACGTTTTACTCCTAGGCAAATCCGAGTCAGGGAAAATACAACTTAACTCAACTCACTTAGCTTTAATTAGTTTTTGTTCACAGCAAGCAGAAGAAATACAAAGGAGCGTGAGTAGCCATCATATTATTAATTGTGTTATTCAAGGTGATGATAGTAAGGCTTATTTAGATGAAAAATTAATACATCATATTTTTTTAATTAATTTACTTTCTAATTCTATTAAATATTCTTCTTAAGAAGGATAGTCTATTTAAAGATAACTTGCGAACCCCATCAAGCAACTTTTGAGATTAAAGATTGTGGGATAGGTATTCCTCCTAAAAATATAGAACATTTATTTAGTTCTTTTCACCGGAGTAGTAGTAATGTTAAATCAATTCAGGTACGGAATTAGGATTGTCAATTTTTAAACAATATGTAAACTTGTACGGCGGCACAATTACAGTCAACAGTGAAGTAGGAATAGAAACTACATTTACAGTTATACTAACTTTTATTTTTAACAATCTGATGATAGTAAAAATTAATTTTAATATATTTAGCCAGCTAAGGTAAAATATATATTGATATTTTAAATATTAGGTAAAAGAATTTGTTAGCACTTTTTACTTCGTCATTATTAGCAATAAATACCGTCTCGCCCAACGCTCCATCTCTCCCGCAAAAACTATTATTGCCTGCACCGATTACTCAATTTTTACCCGCAGATATACCGCTTGCAGTAGTAGTTAATACAAAAACTGAAAAATGGCAAAGTTTGAGTAAACTTGAATTATTTTCTCAAATTTACAGTACCGTAGAAAATACATTGCCTGCTCAAATGGGTTTAAATTATCAAACAGATATTAAACCCTGGTTAGGAGAACAGGCAGCCTTTGCATTTATGCCCCAAAAAGAGGCAAAGCTAGTTAGTTTAAATAATAGTTTTTTGCTGTTAGTGGCGGTGAAAGATAAACAACAATTGCAAGCATTCATTGAAAGATTCAAGGAGAAAAGTTCGCAAGAAGTAACAGCAAGACAGTATAAGGGCGTACAAATTTTGGAATGGAAGCCTTCTGCACTTGATTTGCCAAAAAATACTCCCCCATCTACATTGCCCTTAAAAACTTCTAAACTACCAAAGTCATTTATGGCTGCAATCTCAGACTTACCCAGATTACCAGTACCTAAACCAGATAGTATCAAAAACAAAGGTATGGTGATCGCACTGTTACCAAAATACATAGTTATATCCAGCACAGCTAAACCTATTGAACAGTTACTAGACAAGCCTCCAGGAGGTGCTAATTTAGCCCAAAACCCCAATTTTAAACAAACAACCCAGCATCCTCAATATAGTCAAGCATTATTTACACTCTACCAAGACCCTAATAAGTTCCTCTCTTTATTTAAGTCTTTAGCTCCTGACCCTAGTTTACCTTTTCCCATTCCTCTTAGCGCCATTAATACCGCCCAAATAGAGCAATATAACTCGATAAGCGGTTTAGTGTGGGAGCAACCAGAAGGCTTACGCTTGCAACTTAACGCCTACCGCAAACAGCCGAGTTTAGCTAATGTCTTAGCTTCTAATACCACGCAATTACTTCCGCGCCTTCCTGCACCAGCTTACGGTGCAACGACTGGAAGTAATATTTATGGTCAGTGGCAAATGTTAGTAACTGTGCTAAACAGCAATCCACAATTTAAAGATGTACTAGCGCAGTTTAATCAAAGTATTACCAGCATTACCAAACTAGACCTAAGTAAAGATATTTTAGGCTGGATGGATGGCGAATATGCTTTGTTTTTCTATCCTACCAAACAAGGCTTAATAAGTAGGGAATTAAATATGGGGCTAGGCTTTTTTGTCCAAACCACAAATCGCCCTAAAGCTGAATCTACTTTAAACAAATTAGGCGAATCTATCAAGGCTATTTCTAGCGGCGCTTTATCTACTAATACTCACGATAATATAGATGGTTTCAATATCAATACTTGGGAAATTGGCAAACAAAGTGTATTTGCTCATACTTGGATAGATGATAAAACTCTGTTGATTTCAACGGGATTAGGCGCAATTACAGAATTATTACCCCAGCCTCAGCAACAACTAGCAAAAGATTATAACTTTGCTACGGCTACAAGTTCTTTACCTTTTCCTAACCAAGGTTACTCTTACATCAATATGGGTTCTTCTTTGTCGTGGATATATAGTCTCGCACCGACAACATTTAATAATCCAAACTTTCAAACTTTTAAGCAAATTATTGGTAGCGTGCGTAGCTACAGTACAACAACTACCACTACCAGCAAAAAAGAACAATATGACGGCTTACTTGTGTTAGCACCTGCTAAAAAGTAATAGTTAGAGTGGGGTTTAAATCCCACTCTAACAACTAAAATCCCTTGGACAACTAAGGTTTTACTAAAATAACTCTACTTTCTCAAATTGCTTCAGATTCTGAGCATTTGCAGCTTCTCCGCAAGTGCGGGGAGTAGGAAATATTTTATCTGGATTCGCTAAACCTTTCGGGTTAAATGCTGTGCGTACATACTGCATAGTTTCTAAATCTATTTCTGTAAACATACTCGGCATATAACACTTTTTATCTGCGCCAATACCATGTTCCCCAGATAGACTACCCCCTACTTGGACGCAAAGCTTGAGAATGTCGCCGCCTAATTCTTCTACTTTTTCAAACGCTCCAGGTACAGCATTATCGTAAAGAATTAATGGATGTAAGTTGCCATCTCCGGCATGAAATACGTTAGCAATTTTGAAGCCGTATTTTTTGCTTAAATTCTCAATCTCTTGTAGTACAAAAGATAATTTAGTCCGAGGAATTACCCCATCTTGAACATAATAATCAGGGCTAAGATGTCCCGCCGCCGCAAAAGCTGCTTTCCGCCCTTTCCATAACTTATTGCGCGTTTCTATGTCTCTTGCTGAAGTAACATTTCTCGCCCCGTTTTGCTTGCAAATAGCTGCGATTCTTTTTTTAGTTTCGTCTACTTCTACTTGCAAACCATCTACTTCTACGAGCAGAATTGCCTCCGCATCACGGGGATAACAATTTGTCGCTACTACATCCTCTACAGCGTTAATGCTGAGATTGTCCATCATCTCCATACCCGCCGGAATAATCCCCGCGCTGATGATATCGGAAACCGCCCCCCCCCGCCGCTTCAATACTGGTAAAATCTGCTAATAAAACGCAAATTGATTCGGCAGTTTTAAGGATTTTTAAAGTAATTTCTGTCGCAATGCCTAATGTGCCTTCTGAACCTACAAATATTCCGGTAAGATCGTAACCAGGCATCTCTGGTATTTGTCCGCCAACATCAGTAATAGAGCCATCTGGCAATACTAATTTTAGCCCCAAAACATGGTTAGTAGTTACGCCATACTTCAAGCAATGTACACCCCCAGAGTTTTCAGCTACATTACCACCAATAGAGCAAATGATTTGACTAGAAGGGTCGGGGGCGTAGTAAAATCCTGCACCACTTACAGCTTGCGTTACCCAGTTGTTAATGACTCCCGGCTGCACAGTGACGCACTGATTTTCTAAATCAATATCAATTATTTGCCGCATTAAAGCTGTAACAATTAATACGCAATTTTCTGTAGGCAATGCGCCACCTGATAAGCCCGTACCCGCGCCACGCGCTATAAATGCTATAGAATTGCGATCGCATACCTTAACTATCTCTGCTACTTGCTCGGTTGTTCTTGGCAATACTACTACTTCCGGGCGGTGGCGATAGCTGGCTAATCCATCGCACTCATAGGTTATCAATTCTTCCCGGCGCTGCACTACCCCTTTTTTACCAACAATTGCCTCGAATTGCTTAATTATTGGCTTCCAGTTACGTTGTTTAGTTGCTTCAACTAACATTAAATGGCTTTCCAGTATTAATTTTTATATCTACTTATAATGAGTTAATTTATTATGTATTTTTGTAAAGATTTTTATTCTTTATCTAACTTTCACTTGCGTATTTTTACTCATTGACATACAATTGTATAATGGGAGTATCAGCAAAAATATTATTAGTGCCAATATTTGCCATTGTAACATACATTTTAAACCAAAAAGCCCCCGAAGTCAAGCCCCGTCTCTCTTATTTACTCAGCTTTTTTGCTTGTAAAAACTCCCTAACAACTTGTTTTACATCACGCTTTTCGCCTTCTACTTGATAATTTAGACGACGCATTTGTGATTCATCAATTAAGCCGCCTAGTTGGGCGATCGCATTACCTAATTCTGGATGCTGTTTTAAAGCCGCTTGACGTACAATTGGCGTAGCTTCGTAAGGGGGAAAGTATTGTTTATCGTCAGTCAGCACAACCAAGTCTAAGCGGGGAATTGCCCCATCGGTAGAATTTCCGGCAACTATATCTACTTGCTTTTGCTGCAATGCTTGGTAGAGCAAACCTAAATCAATAATTTTAGGTGGTTTGGTAAACTTTATATTGTAGGTTTTACTCAGTCCTGGTAAACCGTCTTCTCTTTCGCTAAACTCGTAGCCAAAGCCTGCTTGCCACTGGGGAGTATATTTAGCTGCTTGAGAGATTGTTTGTACATTTTTTGCTCTAGCCTCATCGCCGCGAATAATCATAGCAAAGGTATTTTGAAAACCCAAGGGCGGCATAACTTCTAGCTGAAATTGCTTTGAGTAGGCTTGTTTTAATTGCTGATAAACTTTCTTGGGGTCAGTAATTGCCTTTTGTTTCAAAATTGTAGTAAAAGCTGTGCCTGTATATTCAACGTAAGCATCAATTTGTCCAGACTTAATCGCTTCGTGACAAATAAAAGTCCCACCAAGATGCAGTCGACGATTGACTTTTAGCTTAGTATTTGCTTCAATATGCTGTGCTAGAAGTTCACCTAAAATATCTTGCTCAGTGAAATCTTTAGAGCCAATCGTAATAGTATTGCTAGGAGCAGAACAACTATAAATCCCAATTATTAAAGCAAAACTGACTAAGCATAACGCCAAAAACCTTTTCATCTTCTACTTACCTTTGTACGCCCTTCTAGCCACCCAATAGCTACATCTAACAATAAAGCGATCGCAGCAGCCGGAACAGCACCCGCTAAAATTAGTTCGTTATTTAATGTCGCAATCCCTCTAAACACAAATTCGCCTAAGCCACCCGCACCAATAGCCGCCGCAATGGTTGCTACACCAACACTAATTACCGCCGCTACTCGCACTCCTGCCAAAATTACCCCTAAAGCTAAGGGAATTTCTACTTGCAATAATAACTGGCGGCTTGTCATCCCCATACCTCTACCCGCTTCCCTAATAGCCGGATCGATATTAACGATTCCAGTGTAAGTATTGCGAATAATCGGCAAAAAAGAATATAACGTTAAGGTAATAATTGCTGTGCGATCGCCAATACCGCCAATATACGGAATAGGTAGCAAAAAACCAAACAAAGCCAAGCTAGGGATTGTTTGCAAGATATTAGCAATACCTAAAATTGGTTGACGCAGATTCTCCCGACGAGTAATAACAATACCCAAAGGAATACCGATAATTGTGGCAAAAAATATCGCCGTACCTACTAAAAATAAATGTTTACCCGTTGCTTGAATAATCTCTGCGGCGTACTTAAATAAGAAAAAATCTAACATTCATTTATGGCTTGAACATCCCTAAACATTCTAAAAAGGCGATTACTTCTGGGTGAGAAGATTTTAAAAATTCTGCGGGTGTTTCTAATACTACCAAGCGTCCAGCTTCCATTAAACCAATGCGAGAAGCTAAAACAAAAGCTTCTTGAATATCGTGAGTCACAAAAACAACGGTTTTATTTAATTGCTGTTGCAACCTATGAAATTCCTGTTGCAATTCTAAGCGCGTAATCGGGTCTAGTGCGCCAAAAGGTTCATCCATTAATAGTATCGGCGGGTCAGCAGCTATAGCCCTTGCTACGCCTACTCTTTGGCGTTGTCCGCCGGATAATTCATGGGGATAGCGATCGCCAAATTGTACTGGATCTAAACCAACTAATTGCAATAGTTCGTAAACCCGCGCCTTGATTTGTGTGGGCTTCCAGCCTTCTAAAGCCGGAACTAAACCAACATTGCGGGCGATCGTAAAGTGGGGAAATAAGCCAATTTCTTGAATTACATAGCCAATAGTGCGCCGCAACTTAATTAAATCCCAATCCTTTGTAGATCGCCCTTGTACCCTAACTTCGCCGATTGTAGGCGCGAATAAACCATTAATTAGCTTCATAGTTGTAGTTTTCCCGCTACCACTACGCCCAAGTAATATTAAAGCTTCCCCTTGGTACACAGAAAAACTGAGATTAGATACTAAAGAGCGAAGTCCCACATTAAAAGTAACATTATCAAATTCAACGGCAATTTCTTTATTTTCTGGCATGGTTGGCTAGAACAATAATAGGTCTATAAAAAGCGCGATCGTGCTGGCTGAAAATCAAAGCTTTACAGGAAAAAATACGATAATGCCTGGTAAGGGCTTAGGTTCTAATAGAATGCCCCACTATGAATATAGAAGACAATGCTATGAATTCCTTTGAATCTGTCAAAATCGAGGGCTACCGTCGCTTATTTTCCATTGAAGTTGAGATGCGACCCTTAACAGTGATGATTGGCGCTAACGGTGTAGGTAAAACTTCATTATTAGAAATATTCTTGCTTCTAGCAGCATCCGCTAATGGTCAATTGCAGTCTAAAATTTCCGACATGGGCGGTTTGAGTGAAATGATGACTCGTGACAAAGCTGATAGTTTAGCGATCGCACTAACAATGAGTGTAGCCGGTGGATATGCACCATTAGATTACTACCTCCAACTCGATTCTAAAGGTCAGTTTTATGAAATTGGAGTAGAAACACTGACCCAAAAAAATGACCCCACAGCTTATGAGCCATTTAAGCATATTGATTCTCATAAATTAAATATTCAATACTATCGATCTAGAGAGGAGGGGCTAGTACGCCCAAATTGGGATCACAATCCTTATGAGACATCACTTTCTCAAGTTCCTAAAATGTATCAAGAACCAGAGAATCTGCGTAAGCGATTAGCGTCATGTACGTTTTATGGTGCGTTAAACGTTGCCTCAAAAAGCCCCGTTCGTCTACCTCAATCAATGAGTCCTGCAACTCTACCAGGTGCGAATGGAGAAAATTTAGTATCTTGCCTTTATTATCTGCGGGAGACAGAGCCAGATCGATTTGAAATCATAGAAGACACACTTGCGGCTGCTTTTCCAGATTTTGATCGTTTAGCATTTCCCCCCGTAGCAGCCGGAACCTTGGCTATGACTTGGAAAGACAAAAACTTTTCCAAACCTCTGTTTATGCACCAATTGTCTGAAGGTACATTAAGGTTTTTGTGGTTGGTAACACTTCTACAAAGCCCTAGTTTAACGGCGGTGACTTTAATTGATGAGCCGGAAGTCAGTTTACATCCAGAATTATTACGACTTTTGGCGGATTTAATGCGAGAAGCTGCTAAAAAAACTCAACTAATTGTAGCAACTCACTCAGACAGACTAATTCGGTTTTTAGAACCCAAAGAAGTGCTAGTCTGTGATGCTGAAGATGGATTAACAACTATGAATTGGGCGGACTCTTTTAATTTAGAGAAATGGTTGCAAGACTATAGTTTAGATGAAGTTTGGCAGATGAATTTAATTGGCGGTCGTCCATGAAGATCGCAATTTTAGTTGAGGGAGCAACAGAACAGGCTTTTAAGCCGATTTTAGTAGCTTTTCTCAAGACGCGCCTACAAAAACAAATGCCTAAACTTAAGTTTATACCCCATGATGGTCGTATTCCTAAAGAAGAAAAACTCCAGCGCGTTGTGGAGTATTTGCTAAGTGATGATTATGATGCGGTAATTGCTTTAACAGATGTCTACACAGGCACAAAGGATTTTAAAGATGGAGCCGATGCCAAGAAAAAAATGACAGATTGGGTAGGAAACAACCCAAAATTTCACCCTCATGTAGCACAACATGATTTTGAAGCTTGGCTGCTACCATTTTGGTCATCTGTTCAAAAATTGGCTCAACACAATAAATCTGCACCAACCGGAGCGCCAGAGCAAGTTAATCATGGTAATCCGCCGTCCTATCGGATTAAAGAAATATTTGAAAGTGGTAAATGCGATCGCAGTTACAGCAAGATCCGCGATGCCCAACGCATTCTAAAAGAGAATGACTTGATAGTAGCCGTCAAAGTCTGTCCTGAATTAAAGGCTTTTATAAATACAATCTTATGGCTTTGTGAAGGCGATTTGATTACTTAGTAACAACTAACAGTGTTACTACAGCAGATTTAGCGATCGCGCGATCGCCGTTTTTCCCCTCCGCAGTTAGATAAACTAGAAGCAACCCAACGACTGCAACTATTATGGTACAAAGCAGCGAAACTGATGCCCCAATATTTCCCCCTAGCGACTTATTGAGCGATGAACCACCCTTGGAATCTTACCGCCATCTCAAACAAATCATTTTGCTACTAACTAGCCTAGAACGCTTGTGGCAAGCCCGTCAGGACTTCTTTGCTGGGGCTAACTTAAGTATTTATTACAGCACTCGTCAACGCAAATCTGAAGATGTCCGAGGGCCAGATTTATTTGTTGTGTTAGACACCGAACGCAAAGAACGCAAAAGCTGGGTAGTTTGGGCGGAAGATGGCAAGTATCCCAACTTTATTTTAGAAATTCTGTCTGATTCCACCGCTAAAACCGACCGAGGTTTGAAAAAGCAACTGTATCAAGATATTTTCCGCACTCCCGATTACTTCTGGTTTGACCCTTATACCCTTGAGTTTGCGGGGTTTCAACTCAATTATCGTCAATACGAGGCGATTTCTCCTAACGATAACGGCTGGCTGTGGAGTAACGAATTACAGCTATACTTAGGCATTCTTAACGAACAATTACGGTTTTTTACGCCAGAGGGAAATTTAGTTTTAATCCCAGAGGAAGCAGAAGTAATAAGTAATCAAAGGACTACTCAAGCCGAAGCAGAGTTACAAACCGAGCGTCAAAGAGCCGAAACTGAGCGCCAAAGAGCCGACTTCTTGCTACAAAAACTGCAAGAATTAGGCATCGATCCAGAAACGACAATGTGACCTCTAACTCTTGACTAAAATTACCCAGTTTGGCGATCCTAGGGCTAGAGGGTTTTGTTATTGGTATTTGAGGTAAATTTAGTGGATATTCAGCAACTACGCCAATCATTGAAAGTTAAATGGCTTCTTTACTATCGGCGCAATCGTCCTTGGATGACAAAATTACGCATTTGGGGAACCTATGACGGTCAGCGTCGCCCTTCATCTAGTTTTATTTTGGCAACTCTGGTAAATTTGGAACCGCAACTAATCCAAATGTTTCCCTTTATTGTGGCGTTAAGCAATCATCCTGACCAAATTGTTGCAGCTTTGGGACTAAACTTTAACCCTGAAGTAGAGATTAGAGCGCTAACGGAATCAGTAAATAATGCAGAAATTACTGCTACAGCAAATAATACAGAAATTAATGGAAGTTCCAATGGACTGACTTATAACAGTACGGTAGTACAGAAAAGTAGCAAAAATGTTTCTGCGCCAAAGCTTCCAGAATCAAGTTTGGAAGTGCGCGTATCCCCTGCAAGTAAAGTTAGTAATATTGCATCTTGGGTAGATGAAACTTGTACGGGTGTAGGGAGTAGCAGCGATAGTTAAAGGGAAGCTTGTAAGGCTTCCCCTGATTATTTGCAATTAGAAAGTGAAAGTAGTTCGGAGCGCGCCAATTACGATATCGTTGTTATCTTGGTTAAATCCAGGGGCGGTAATCCAAATAACCCCTGGTGTAATTGAAATATTTTCTGTCACTTGAAATTGATAAAATCCTTCAATATGGAAGGAATTATCTTCATCTGCTCCTAATTCTGCATCAATGTCTGGGTTTGTGGAACTAATGCTAGAATCCGTAACCTTTGGTTCCATCCCTACCACAAAACCTAGCAAGTTGCCTTCTTTACCCAAATCTGGGAAGGCTAAAGTTACAGCATAATTCCAGATATTGATATCACCGCGATCAAATAATCCCCCTGCTGTAGAAAGCAACTGAGTATTGGTATAACCAACCCAACCACCCAAAACAAAGCGATCGCTCAATTGCCATGATAATTCCACACCGTAGGAATTACTGCTAGTTGGTACATCGACCGATTCTAAACCCAAGTCTTCAAAAAATGTATCATCAAATCGAGCAAAGCTATTGCGACCGCTACCAGTACCAGTATCATCACCGTTGTAGGAACTGATGTAAGTTAAGCCAATATTTAATCTTTCAGTGGGCTTAATTACTACTTGCGCTAAAGTGCTGTAAGGGCCTTGAAACAAACCTTCGCCTTCAGCCGGGCTATTCGCGTCTCCTGCCAAATATCCTAAACTAAGTTCTAATCTTTCCCCTAGCTCTTTTCTAATCCCTAAACCCGCACCATCTCCCAAATAATAAATAGGATTGCGCGTACCAAAGCTAGACAACGCCCCCGATCCGCCATCTCCATCCAAAAAATTAACGGTACTTGCAAAGTCATCAAAGGCTGTACCCACTGCACCGAAAACAACTTCTGTACTCTCACCAATAGGCAAGCTATATAACAATACCTCTAAGCCAATAGCATTACCTTCGTCTTGAGTAAAGCCTAATTCGCCCTCGGCTGTACCCGTCACAGTCGAAAACCCTGCAAAGTTTCCGGTAGCAAGCCGTGTTAGCAGCGTATCTCTACCTGTAAAACTTGTGGCAAATTCTAACCGCACTCTGTCTACAAGTACGGCGGATGTATCAAGATCATTACCATCAATATCATCTCCTGTAACAATCCCGGCTACCCCAGCTACTACTTCGCCACTAAGTTTTGTTGTAGTCGAAAATTGATTTGCTTCGAGTTCTGCTACTTGCACTTCCACTGAATCAACTCGTCCGCGCAGACTGGCTAATTCGGTGGCGAATTCTTCTTGCAATTTTTGTAATGTGGCTAAGTCTTCTCTTTTTGCTAAATCGCTCGTAGCAGTACCTATGAACTCGTTTACCCTATCCAAACAAGCATTTAACCCGGCGGCAAATTCGTACCTAGTTAAAGCTCGATTTCCTCGGTAAGTGCCGTCAGGATACCCCGCAATACACCCGTAACGCTCTACTAACGATTGCAATGCTTGAAATGCCCAATCTGTAGGTTGCACGTCTGACAACTGCGAAACTGACGTAACTTGCGCCATTGTGTCTTTTGCGGCTGATTCTTGGGCGATCGCACGACTCGACACCAACATTATTATGCAAACGATTGGACTCACTAACAAAAATTTCCATAAACTTTTGTGCATTTTTTTTACTCCTCACTACCCAACTTGTTTAAAACTACTTTCACGCCTCAATCGCCAGACGAACGAGTCGAGAATTTGCAGCAATACTATCCTGGACTTATCCAAAAAGCAGATAGAATTCACGTCTCAAATTTTTGAAGTAATTGTTTAATCATATTTACATTAGGTTGCTCGTTTGTTCTTACAACCTGGTTTGTTAACGCTTAAGTCAGGGAGTCACCCCCTGACTTAGGGCATCTATCTAATAATCGCAGCCAGATACACCCGCAGCACAGTATACACTCCACCAAGGATCTACCTTTGTCTTGTCTTCTGGAGCATTACTCATCCTTAATAGCTCATTGAAGCTAGACTTAGCATTGGCGTACCTCATGTGCATATGAACTGGATTGCCATGAGGCGATCGCATAATCACATAATAAAAGTTATTGCAAGCCGCTTTTCCTGATACCAATTCAAATAAATCCCAAATAGATGTTTTAGATTGCTGTGGGTAATAAAACGGGTCGCCTGCTGCACCTTTATATACGTAACGGCATTGTTCAGCTATGGGCGTAAATCCTTCTAAATCTTTATAAAAAGAAAAGAATTCCATTTGCTGGAAAACAATTCGCTTCGGGTTACGCGGATCGATAGCAGAAATTTCCTTGGTATCAACGGTAAAAGCGCCATCTACACCAAGGTACGGAACTTTGAAAGCATTAGGCGAATACACTGTACCTTCGTCTCTAACTCGATTGAATTGACCTAACGCTGTTGATGACCCAGCAAACATATAGCCAATTGCTGATATTAGACAGAGGGCAAAAGCTCGTTTCATCTTCTTAAATACTCCTCAAACAATAATTACAATTTGGAAAGAGCGAGAATCGCTCCTCGCAGCCAAATCTTAGGCAGATTGTGCTGTATTCTTGTTTCAGAATGCAATGCCCCGAGAGGGCATTTGACAAATACTGGCATTTACGATCAAAAGCTTGCTTACGTATAAGATTGATTCTCCTTATACCTAAGATAATGAGAATCAATCTTATTTGATTACTGCTCAAAATGCGAAGTTAAAACTTACTGATAACAGAATTAATATGGTCAGCTTTAGCAGGCTGCAACCAGTCTTATTCCCAAGTAATACAACCATCTCCAGCACCAAAGCTTAGAGTAGTGACAACCTTTTTGCCGATGTACTGGTTTACAAAAGCTGTAGTTGGAGAGGAAGTAGAGATTTTAATTCCACTAGGTACAGAATACGATTACCAAGCAACGCCAGCAAATGTAAGTGCGATCGCAACGGCTAATATATTAGTAAATGGTATTGATACAAGAAGAAGACTGGACAATATTACAAGTTTTTCATGATATTGATATGATCAGCCGTTATTGCGATCGCGTTATTTGCTTCAATCAAACAATAGCTGATGATACGCCAATTGCCGCCCTTCCCCAAGAAAACTTATTAGCTACTTACAACCCAACTTTAAACAAATCTTGGCAGTACCAGACTTTTAACTTCAACTAATCTTTGCTTCTAGTTATATCAATTGTAATTTTACCGCTAAAGTCAGGAATCGGAGCCGCAGGTTTGCTTAACTGAACTCTAACTTGTGCTATGCCGCTAATATCTAAAATAGATTGTGCTATTTCGGCTGCTAACTTTTCCACCAAAGCAAACTTAGAAGTTTTAATTAGCTGCTGAACATTACTAATAATACTACGATAATCGATGGTATCTGTAATGCGATCGCTTGAACCCGCTATAGACAAATCTAACCACAGCGTCACATCAACCTCAAACCATTGTCCTAAAACTTGTTCTTCTGCTAAGTAGCCAGTGTAGCCATAGCTACGAATCCCTGTTAATTGAATCGAGTCCATAATATTCCCCAAACCAATAGTTAAAATAGTATGAGCTTACTTTAATGATGGGGTTTATCCCCGATTGATGATTGATTATAGAAACACCAACTTACTTTTTGCTTCTGTACTAACAGAAACGTTAAAGCGTCTAGGTTTGACAACCGCCATCATCTGTCCAGGATCGCGTTCTACGCCCCTTGCGATCGCCTTTGCCAGCCAAATAGGTATAGAAGCCTTACCAGTCCTTGACGAGCGCAGCGCTGCCTTCTTTGCCCTGGGAATAGCCCGTAGATGCAAACTTCCGGTGGCGCTGGTATGTACTTCGGGTACGGCGGGGGCAAATTTTTACCCAGCGGTAATAGAAGCTAAAGAAAGTAGAATCCCATTACTTGTTTTAACTTGCGATCGCCCTCCAGAACTTAGAGACTGTCATTCGGGACAAACTATCGATCAATTAAAATTGTACGGTACTTACCCAAATTGGCAAACAGAACTTGCTTTACCATCGGTGGACATGGGGATGTTGGCATATTTGCGCCAAACAATTATTCATGCTTGGGAAAGGGCGCTTTATCCTGTAGGTGGCGTGGTGCATATAAATGTTCCTTTTCGAGATCCTTTAGCGCCGCTTCCTGACGGGATTGCAGCTAATTTGTTGGATGAGGAATTTTTTAGTAGCATTTTTCAGCAATCAGTTAAACGTCTGTACAATGTGCCTACTTTTCCGGTGCAATGGCAGAAATCTAGGCGCGGTATTATTATCGCTGGGGTTGCTCAACGGGAGAATACACGAGAATATGTAAGTGCGATCGCTCATTTATCTAAACTCCTTCAATTTCCCGTATTAGCCGAAGGTTTATCCCCAGTTAGAAATTACGCTGACTTAAATCCTTATCTTATTTCCACCTACGATTTACTTTTAAGAAACTCTGAGTTATCTAAGCAACTTCAGCCAGAAGTTGTAATTCAAATCGGCGAACTACCTACAAGCAAAGAGTTACGAAACTGGCTAACTTCTTCTCAAGCTGAAAGATGGATTATTGACTCTAGTAATCATAATTTAGATCCACTTCATGGCAAAACAACTCATTGGCAAACTTCTATAGAGCAATTAGCAGAAACTTATAATTTTCCCCCCAAAGCTTACAACTCTTACTTACAACTATGGTGCGAATGTGAAGCTAAAGCTAGAGCAAATGTAGATAGTACCATGGCAGAAATAGAGCGAATATTTGAATGTAAAACTGCTTGGCTATTATCAAAAGCCCTACCTGCAAAAACACCGTTATTTATTTCTAATAGTATGCCTGTAAGAGATGTAGAGTTTTTCTGGCAACCTAACAACTTAAACATTCAACCCTTTTTTAATCGCGGTGCAAATGGGATTGATGGCAGTTTATCAACAGCTTTAGGTATAGCGCATCGTCAGCAAAGTAGTGTGATGTTGACAGGGGATTTAGCTTTGTTGCATGATACTAATGGATTTTTATTAAATAACAAATTTATTGGACATCTAACAATTATTTTAATTAATAATAATGGTGGCGGTATTTTTGAAATGTTACCTATTTCTAAATTTGAACCACCTTTTGAAGACTTTTTTGCTACTCCTCAAAATATTAACTTTGCATCATTATGTGCAACTTACAATGTAGAACATGAATTGATTAATTCTTGGAAACAATTGCAGCAAAGATTAAAAAAGATTCCAAGTTCAGGAATTAGAGTTTTAGAATTACAAACTAATCGTAAATTAGATACAAAATGGAGAAAAGAAAACTTAGGTAAATTTGCAGCAGGTATAGTTTAAGCTTTAACAAAAATTAGCAAATGCTGAGATGGTAAAAACTCTTTCGTTTCTACCCATTCTAAACCTACCGTTGACATCTCTTTGATTGCTTGCTTCTGCGTCATTTTGTGTAGCTTTTTAATCGCAATAAACGGATTTTCTCGCCGATATTCAACTAATACTACTTTGCCTTCTGGTTTAAGTGCTTTAACAACTTCTTGCATTACTTCACGGGGTTGCGATAACTCATGATAGGCATCTACCATAATTGCTAAATCAATACTATCTTCCGGTAAGTTAGGATTAGTAAGACTCCCTAAAATAGGCTCTACATTAGTAATTTTATTTTCATTTTTTAAAAAATCAATAATGTCTAACATCTCTGGCTGAATATCTACAGCGAATACCTTGCCTAAAGATAACTTTTGTGCTAATTTGAAGCTAAAATAGCCTGTACCTGCGCCTATATCCGCTACAACATCTGTAGGTGCAAGATTTAAAGCATATATTAGCTGCTGCGGCTGTTCTTCAACTTCCCGCGATGGACGCTCTAACCACAGTGCTTCAGTATGCCCCATAACCTTAGCTATCTCTCTACCTTGATAAAACTTACCAATACCGTCAGGGCTATGGATGGTTTTTAATTGATAAATATTGTCAGGGGTTGCTAATACAGAGCCACAACTAGCCAGAAGAAGACAACAGCAAAGAAGGCAGAGTTTTAAATGCTTAAGCATATTACTTCCAGCCACGTTTTGCTTGCTCTAATACATAGGCTGAAACATCAATAATTTGCGAATCAGTGAGACGACCTTTGTAAGCTGGCATGGCATATTGACCATTTTTGATTAATTGAGCGATCGCATCAGTGGAATCCATCCCAAATTTCTTTAGTGCATTTGACCTTAAATTCTTATTACGCCTAACAATATTACCACCGTTGATATGGCAACCCGCGCAGTTATTGGTAAAAAGTGTCGCTGTCTCGGTTGTTGATGTCGCCAAAGCTGGAGAAGTGACAAGGATTATAAATGCGATCGCACTTGCTAAAATAAATATCAACTTTTTCATTAATTTAACCAATCTTCTTTAATACTTATTTTAGTAGCAACCTCAAAATCCATCCTTTAGCCATGCTACTTGTTTTTATTACTAGCTAGGGAAACTGCGAGCTTAAGACTATTATTCAGTAGGCTTATAAAATACAAAGTAAATATGCTAGTGCGATTTATAAAATTTAAAACTACTTAGTTTCGTCGTAATGCAACCACCCATTCCCCTGCAAACAGTTCTTCAAGATCGCTATCGTTTAATTAAAATTTTAGGTCAAGGGGGGTTTGGGCGTACCTATTTGGCAGAAGATATAGGACGATTTAACGAGTTAGTCGCCCTTAAAGAGTTAATTCCCTTTCAAAGTACGCCAGAATCTTTAGCAAAGGCAAAACAGTTGTTTCAAAAAGAAGCAACGGTTTTATACAAAATTCATCATCCCCAAATTCCGCAGTTTAGAGCCACTTTTGAGCAAGATGGGCGGCTGTTTTTAGTCCAAGATTATATAGCAGGCCAAACTTACTGGAAATTACTGCAAGAAAGGCAAGGGATAGGTAAAACTTTAACCGAAGTAGAGATAATCCAACTATTGCAGCAAATATTACCTGTACTTGCTCATTTACACGTTAGGGGCATTATTCACCGCGATATATCCCCCGATAACATTATTGAACGCGAGGTCGATTCTAAGCCCGTATTGATTGATTTTGGTGTAGTTAACGAAATAGCTACCCAAATACAAGCAATTAATCCAGCTTCAGTTACAACAGTAGGGAAGCTAGGCTACGCGCCAATTGAACAAATGCAAACCGGGAAGGCTTACGCTAGTAGCGATCTGTATTCCTTGGCAGTCAGCGCTATAGTTTTACTTACAGGTAAGCAGCCTCCAGAATTATTTGATAACGAACAATTTACTTGGACTTGGCAAAAGTGGACAAAGGTAAGTCCAGAATTTGCCTCTTTACTTGATCGGATGCTTAGTTACAAGCCAAGCGATCGCTATCAGTCGGTTGCAGAAGTCGCCAAAGCCCTGCAATCAGTGGTAGAACCCCCGTCCCAAAAGGCGAAATTCCTCGCCCCTGCAAGCCCGTTACCTGTCGCTACGTTGCCGCAAAATGAGGCAACTTCTCCCCTCTCAGCTATTGCCCCCTCCCAAATAAATACAATGGCGATCGGTCGCCGTCTTGACGAAATTAAACCAATTCCTACCAAAAAATTACAACAAACAGTTACCAAGCTATCGATTTGGGAACGTTGGTGGGCGATCGCTCTAATCTTCGTAACAGTAGCTTTAATTGCTGGCGGTACTTCTTTGTTATTTGTAAGTTGGTTATTAAGTCAAAATGACAAAGTAGCGCCGCAAACTTTCCCTTCGCCGCTAATTTCCGAACCCTCTACTAATTAACAGGATATTTTGAACGCACTACTAATTACAGGTACAGATACAGAAACAGGTAAAACTGTTTTGACCACCGCACTGGCGGCTTATTGGCAAAGGTTTGTTTCTCCTAGTTTGGGGATTATGAAGCCTATTCAAGCCGGAATTGGCGATCGCGAACTATATTCGCAATTATTTACTCTCAACCAATCTATCGACGAAATAAATCCTTTATACTTTGACGCACCTTTAGCCCCGCCTATTGCCGCCGCCAAGGAAGGACGCACGATAGACTTAGGTTTAGTATGGCAAAAGTTCCAACAATTAATGTCGGCGCGAGATTTTGTGTTAGTAGAAGCCTTGGGAGGGTTAGGATCTCCGATAACTAACGAATTTACCGTCGCTGACTTAGCCGCCGAATGGCGATTGCCAACAGTTTTAGTAGTTCCGGTAAAATTAGGCGCAATTTCTCAAGCTGTGGCTAATGTAGCTTTAGCTAGACTAACAGGCGTTGCTCTTAAAGGCATTATTTTAAACTGCGTGCAACCAGTTACAAAAGCGCAAATTAACGATTTGACACCTGTAGACTTAATTCAATCCTTAACTAATATCCCTATATTAGGCTGTTTGCCTTACTTAGAAAACCCCACAGACTTAGACAAACTAGCTCAAGTAGCGGCAAACTTAGACTTAGAAAGATTAATGCCTTTTACTTTAGCTTCTGCCCATCGTAAAGCGATCGCTTTGCCCTAATTTGGTAAAATTTAGTTAAATCTCTAATTTAAAACATGGTTGCTACTTCAATAAATCCGCTTAATATCGATTTATCGAGCATTCGGGCAGAAATTAGAGCATTACAACCGCAAATTGTGCAATGGCGGCGAAAAATCCATCAATACCCAGAATTAGGCTTTAAAGAACAATTAACAGCGCAATTTATCTCCCAAAAGCTGCAAGAATGGGGTATCGAGCATCAAACAGAAATTGCCTATACAGGAATAGTTGCAATTATCCGCAGCCACAAAATCGGGAAAGTATTGGCAATTCGGGCGGATATGGATGCTTTGCCAATTCAAGAACAAAATGAAGTAGATTATTGCTCAAAGCACGACGGCGTAATGCACGCTTGCGGTCATGACGGACACACAGCGATCGCCCTAGCTACAGCTTGCTACTTAGCCCAGCACCGTGATGATTTTACAGGTATAGTCAAAATCATCTTCCAACCCGCCGAGGAATCTCCAGGGGGCGCTAAACCAATGATTGCTGCGGGAGTGCTATCTAATCCTGATGTAGATGCAATTATTGGGCTGCATTTGTGGAATAATCTTCCCCTGGGTACGGTAGGAGTGCGCGAAGGTGCATTGATGGCGGCGGTGGAGTGTTTTCGCGCGCGGATTTTGGGCAAAGGCGGACACGGCGCAATGCCTCATCAAACTGTAGATTCTATTGTAGTTGCAGCGCAAATTGTCAGCGCTTTACAAACCGTTGTAGCACGAAATATCGATCCCATAGAATCTGCTGTAGTAACCGTGGGCGAATTTCATGCAGGTACAGCATTAAATATTATTGCCGATACCGCCCAGCTAAACGGCACTGTACGTTATTTTCATCCCAAATTTGCCGGGTTTATCCAACAAAGAATCGAACAAATTATTGCCGGAATATGCAGTAGTTACGGCGCAAAGTATGACTTAGAATACTGGCAACTTTACCCGCCAGTAATTAATAATAAAGACATTGCTCAATTAGTAAGAGAGCAAGCTATGACCGTTGTAGAAACTCCCGTAGGAATTGTGCCAGAATGCCAAACTATGGGCGGCGAAGATATGTCATTTTTCTTGCAAGAAGTACCTGGTTGTTATTTCTTTTTGGGTTCTGCCAATATCACTAAAGACCTAGCTTATCCTCATCACCATCCTCGCTTTGATTTTGATGAAACGGCGCTAATGATGGGAGTTGAAATATTTGTACGCTGCGTTGAAAATTTTTCTCCTCAATAGCTGTCAAACTAGGCTTTAAGCAAGTAAAAATTGTTGCCATTTTAGGAAAGACCTAAGTAGAAAAATGAGCAGAAGCACTCACAGCTAAAGGATTGCCAGCGCTAGACGACAGATTACAAATAGTAGCAATGCTGTGCTAGTAAAAAGTTGGTTAATAAAGGCAACTCTCTTTCCCAAAGTCAAACGGGTATTAAGCTGGAATTGTTCAGCTTATGGACGGGCTGATAATTTATCTGATTGTATAAATAGCAACAACTACCTTGGTATTTCCTTAAACCTTCAGATAGAGGGGTGCTAGTATACAGATTAAACTAACGCTAGAAATTGAGTTAAAGAAAATTTTGCTATTTTCTGGAATTAGGGTCAATGGTAGTGTAGCTTAAGCTACTAGGTTACTCAAAACTTGATTCGTGAATTGCGGGTATGATAATTGCGGACTTAATTGATTGGTTCGAAGGTTGGGCAAATCCTGCTTGGCAGGAGAAGTGGGACAATTGCGGCTGGCAAATTGAGCCTGGGGTACTAAACCAGTCTGCACGAGTATTAGTGTGCTTAACACCTACTTTAGCGGTAATGGAAGAAGCGATCGCCTTGCAAAAAGCAGGTACAGAAGTTAATCTAATTTTTGCTCACCATCCACTAATTTTTGCTCCCCTCAAATCCTTACGCACGGGAGAGGCAATTACTGAAATAACTCGCCTAGCTTTTAGCCATCAAATCGGTATATACACTGCTCACACCAACTTTGACCAAGTCCAAGAAGGAACCGCCGATATCCTAGCAACTTTGTTGAAATTAAAACAAGTCACCCCGATCATACCAACTGGAGCTAATTTAGGTTATGGACGAGTGGGACAACTAAACCCAACGTTAACTTTGACCGAGTTACTCGCCCAAATTCAAACTCTTTTAAATCCGTCAAGTTTAATAATTTCTCCTACCGCCAATTTGGGGCAAACTATAGATAAAGTTGCAGTTTTAGGGGGAAGCGGTGCTAGTTACATTTCTGAAGTAGTCAAAACGGGGGCGCAAGCTTACTTAACCTCTGATTGCAAATTTCATCAATTTCAAGAAAGTCGTGATCGCGGTTTAATATTAATTGATGCTGGACATTATGCCACCGAACGCCCTGCTTGCAAATTCTTAGTTACAAAACTTACAGCTTTAGGTTTAGAGTGGGCAAATTTAAGCCAAAAGGATGAGGATTTTCGCTACTTTTTTCATCAACATAAGTCTACTTAAATTCTTATTTAGACTGTAAGATCGCCTTTATCTATTTTCTTAATTTAAACCTAGTAAAGGTAAATATATCTATTTTGCGTTTGCTTAGATTGAATCGCGACTTATTTATGTTTCTGCAATCAATAAACTTAATTAAGTTACTAATAAATATTTATTAGCTAATTATTTCTTCAGCCACAATATAGTTTGTCCAACTACCAGCATCGCCAACTCAAAACGCAACCTAACATGAGCCAAGATTTACCAATGCCTTCGCCAGCAACGCCAAGAGTTTTAATTTTGTCAATGCGTAACTTTGAGTTTTATCCTAGTCGCAGTTTCTTATTTGAACTTGAGTATTGTGTATGTGATTTTGAGCGAATTGATGTAATTGCGCCTAATTTTTCTCCAAACAGTCACAACAAAATCCCTAACAAAATTTTCCGGGGTATTTTTAAAACTACAGGGAAAATATCTCCTATTAGCCCAACATCTAATCAATTTGTTTTGGAGCAGGAATACGATTTATTTTTATTTATTTGCCAATTTCCAGAAGAACTATATTATCTAAATTCTATTAAAAACTGGCGGCAAAAATGCCACAAAGCTATTTGCTGGTTAGACGAAGTATTTACAAAAGATATACCTAAGATTAAGCCTCAGTTAACACCGTTAAAAGACTTTGACCATGTTTTTATGAATTTGAATTCTAGTATTAAAAAGGTTGCTGATATTATCCAGCGTCCTTGTTCTTATATACCACCAGGAATTGATGCTATAAAATTTTGCCCCTATCCTCTACTACCACAAAGAAGTATTGATGTATGCAGTATAGGTCGCCGTCCAGCTTCCCTTCATGAATCCTTACTAAATGTGGCAAACCAAGATGATTTTTTTTATATGTATGACACTACCTACTCAAGAATAATAAATTATAACCAGCATAGAAAGTTATATAGAAATATAGTTAAAAGAAGCCGTTATTTTATTGCTTATAAAGCTTTTTTTACCAACGTACCTAGTGAAAATGTTGGTCAAGAAGAACTAAATGTTCGTTTTTTTGAAGGTGCAGCCGGAGGAGCCGTTATGTTGGGAATTCCGCCCAAATGTGAGGCTTTTAATCAAAATTTTGACTGGCAAGACGCGGTAATTACTTTACCTGAAGATACAACTGATATAGCTGAAATACTCAAACAGCTTGATTCTGATCCAGAGCGCTTAAACAAAATTCGTACAGATAATGTAGTTAATTCTCTGCTTCGCCATGATTGGGTATATCGTTGGGGTCAGATTTTAGATCGAGTAGGTCTGAGCCATACGCCTGAAATGGCACAAAGGCGAGCTTCTTTACAAAGTTTGGCTAACATAGCAGTACAAAAAAGTATTTCAGCTTCGGCTTTTTTGTAAAGTCCGCTAAAGAATAAGTTAATATTATTTATGTTGGGTCAAATTTTAGTGGAGACGTACTCCAAGCTGAAGTTACTCAAACAGCCGCACCCGGCGGCAGGATGAAAGCTAAGGGGGAATTTTGGGCAAAGGATAAAAATCCTCGCCATCTTTCAACTTAATCAAGCTCTGAGTCTTGTGAAAGTTAAAGCGCGCGTTCCAAAAAATTATCCGCATCCATCTCAGGGAACCCGTTTTAGATTCGGGAGCGACAAATAGCTAGGGACGCAAAATCTACATGAAATATTTTTTAATCGCCAAGTCGCTAACTAAATATCGGTCGCTACTGAAGATTAGAGCCGTAAATTCGCCACAAGTAGCGAAGAATTACAGGTTTAAGCTCCATCAAATTGCAAATTTAACCACACTTAAAAAGGCAGAAGCAATACATGCTACACCGCAAGATTTATCAACTGTGTTGCGATGGGCGTGAAGTATCTATTTTCTTAAGAGATCAACAACGCTGGATTGAATGCGCCCGGATTATTGATGTAGAAGGAGATTTAGTAACTTTACGTTATGAAATCGATGATGATGAAGAAGTTTGCTCGTGGGAGGAAATGGTGCGCTTAGAAAGTATTGGTGCTGTATCCCAAAAACTATCATCCGTACTTAGAGGTAATTTCGATCCTCTTGTTTCTGATGATTGCCCAGAGGCAGAGCGAATTTCTAACCATCACAACGATTCAAATCCTGAGTAAGGTAAACATGTTTAGTTAAAAAGGTTCAGAAAAAACAATTTTCCTGAACCTTTTTGCTTTAACTGAAATTGAAAGATTATTCTCCATCGCTGTCACTGGGATTGTCAGCATTAAGGCGCTCAAAAACTGGGCAATAGCCTTCGGGGGTGACTTTAAAGCCAAATAGAGGCGAAGCTTGATTCCAACAACGTTGGCTGCGGTGGAATTTACATGTACCACAACAGTTTAAGTTAGCCCAAGCCAGAGAATCGCGATCGCCAGTATTAAGTAATTCGCGAGAAGATAAACCCCGCAATACTAATTCTTCTCCTTGCCAACGAGCAGAGACAAGCCCTGTATCGGCAAAATTTCGCCAACGCGGGTCGGTGGTAACGGCATCAGGAAGCGTAATTGCGACCACACTACCTAATTCATTAAGCTCGCCTTCATAGCTAGTTTCTGGCGGTGCTGGGGGCTGCAAAAACATTTCGCCAATTCTTAGCTCTACCAAAGTACCCGCCGATGGAGTATGTAAGTGATAGCGATTTTGCAATTCTTCTAAGCTAGTTAAGTCCGCTAAGTAAGTAGGAGAGCCGTGAATAAAAATTACATCTTGGGGGCGTAAGTTGTGAATTAGTTGAGTAATCCCTGGCCCATCGCTATGTTGGGCAAGTAAGTAGGTTTCAATATTGGTAGCAGAGTGATTGATGCTCGAATGACCAGGTTTTTCGGGCAAAAAGATTAACCAACCAGTATCGGGCTGACAATATTGGCTCCAATCTTTGGTGTTATCAGTCAAAACTATACAAGGCTTTTCCTTCGTCGGGCGTTGATTGGGCTGCAAACGCCGCATCCGGGGACGAACTCGTTCATCCCAAAACAAAGGTTGATGACGGGCAAAGTTCTGTACAGAAGCTGGGAGATAGGGCAGCAGTTGTAAATAGGCATCGCACCCAGTGGCTACACTGCCATCTACCCAGATATCTAAATCGCGCCCAGTAAAATTGTGGTGGCTGCGGAGCAACATTAAAATTTCTTGTCCTAAGCCTAGAGTAGGTGTAGGTAGTAAAACAGAATAGTTTGAGGCGATCGCGCGTTCAATGCGTTCTGCTAAAGTATTTTCTTGAGTGCGGCGGTGAGGATGGCGCGAAGTGCCATAACTGCCTTCAATAATTAGCACGTCTGGCTCTAAACCGCGTAATTCTTCTAGATGCAACCCATCCACTAAACGGGAATTTGACAAGAAAAAATCCCCCGTATACAGCAGCTTGTATGAGCGCTGGGCATTAGTGTAGGTCAGCAAAATCGCCGCCGCTCCGGGTAAGTGTCCGGCGGGGAACAATTGCACAACTAAGCCGTTATGGAACTCAATGGGCGATCGCCAAGGCAAAGCATGACAAAATTTTTGAACCTCTACTTCTTGCCAATTTAGCGGTAATAACTGAGTTGTAACTTCGCTGGCGTAAATGGGTAAAGTAGGAAAAGCTTGATGCAGGTCTAATAACCCTCTAGCGTGGTCTGAGTGAGCATGACTGCATAAAACTAAGTCTATGGGGTGTTCTAAATTTTGAAGCGGCGAAATATCTTCAATTCCGCAGTCTAACAAAATCCGGTATGACCCCATTTTCACTAATAAACATACCCCTTCGCCCTGATGATGAACGCCGTAGGGCAAGCATTCTAGTTCAGAACCCGCTCCTCCAATATTAGAGCTAGGGGAGGATGTATTATTACTCCCCATTGCTAACAAATAATAAGTTTGCCGATATTACGCGTCTGAACTTCTTAAAATGCGCCCAACTTGAGGTTTTTTGCATTACCACACCCGCCTCAGAGAAAATACTAATTATTGCTCTAGCAGATCCTTTTCTTCTCCAAGCTGGCACGAGTGAGGGGTGAAAAACATTAAATTTTATGTAGCTTGGATTCAATGAGCCGAACCATTGCCATGATAGTTTTTTGAGTCATAGAACCCATTTTTAGTCCCAAAAAATAGGCAAGAGATTGTAAATACTACCGTTAAACCTACTAATATCAGCTTGACATCCATTTTTGCTTGTCTCCGTAATAACTGTACTGCTTGCTTTGTAATTATTACAATTGAGCTATCGTGCAATGTTACTTTAGCTAATTTGCTTTGCTTAATTCAACAGTATTTAATCAAATTGTCGAGCCAAACTTTTTGGCACGTCCAGCAACAGAAGTTGCACCCTTACTTTTAGGCTGCGTTTTGGTACGTCAATTGCCAAATGGGCAAATTATCCGGGGAGTAATAGTCGAAACGGAAGCTTACGCGGCGGGAGATCCAGCTTTTCATGCTTACAAAAGTCGTACTGATCGCAATGGCGTTGTTTTTGGCGCGCCAGGAATCAGCTATATTTATTTAATTTATGGGATTTATCATTGCTTTAATGTGGTTACAGACCTAGATGGAGTGCCAAGTGCGGTATTAATTCGGGCTTTGCAGTTGGAAAACGTACCAACAGGAGAAAACTTACACAAGTTCGCCGCCGGGCCAGGGAAATTGTGTCGAGCAATGGAAATTGATCGCAGTTTAAATGCTTGTCCGTTACAGCCAGGTTCGGCGCTATGGTTAGAGCATCGCAGCGAGGAATTTATAAACAAATTGGCAACAGGAGAGATTGGTTTTGTGCAAACTACCCGCATTGGGCTTTCTAAAGGTGTAGAGTTACCTTGGCGGTGGTATATCAAAAATTGTCCGGCGGTTTCAAAGTGGTAAGAGCGCGGAAGATTTTTGCCCAACATTGGCTAAAAAATGAGAAGGTACTGCAAAAAATAATTAAAGCAGCAGAAATTACAAAAAGCGATCGCATTTTAGAAATTGGGCCAGGTACAGGGGTATTGACTCGCCAATTGTTACCCCTAGCTGAATCAGTAGTTGCCGTAGAAATTGACCGCGACTTGTGCGGCTTACTAGCAAAGCAACTCGGTAAAGTTAGCAACTTTTTACTGCTGCAAGGAGATATTCTCAGCCTACAATTGCCAGATTACGCTGCCTGCACCAATCTTAATAAAGTAGTAGCAAATATTCCTTACAATATTACAGGGCCAATTTTAGAAAAGTTGCTGGGGAAAATTTCCATCCCACCCGCACAAAACTTTGACTCGATTGTAATATTGGTGCAAAAAGAAGTCGCCGAGCGATTGTACGCCAAACCCGGTAACAGAGCTTTTGGGGCGCTATCGGTACGAGTTCAGTATTTGGCAGAATGTGAATTAGTTTGTCCTGTCCCCGCGCACTGCTTTTCGCCACCGCCAAAAGTAGATTCGGCTGTTGTGCGGCTGCGTCCTCAGCAAATACTACCCCCAGCAACTAATCCGCAAAAATTGGAGACTTTGGTAAAGCTAGGTTTTGCCACCAAGCGCAAAATGTTGAGAAATAATCTGATTTCTGTAGTAGAGCGATCGCAACTTACGCAATTGCTAGAACAATTAGAAATCAACCCCCAAGCTCGCGCCGAAGATTTGAGTGTAGCTCAATGGGTAACTTTGAGCGATCGCCTAGAACTTTAAAAAGAAAAAATGCAATAGTTGCAGCAGATTCTGATAAGTTAGCCGAAGTATTATTTAGTGATTATTAATTTTTGCTGGTGTAGCTATGTCTCTATGCGAATTTAAGCCCGGATTGGAAGGCATACCCGCCGCCGAATCGAGTATTAGCTGTGTCGATGGACAACTGGGAATACTTGAATATCGGGGCATCCGTATTGAAGAATTAGCCGAAAAAAGTACATTCTTAGAAACGTCTTACTTACTAATTTGGGGTAAACTACCAACCACACAAGAACTTGCCGAGTTTGAGCATGAAGTTCGTTACCATCGCCGGATCAAGTATCGGATTCGAGACATGATGAAATGTTTTCCCGAAAGCGGACACCCAATGGATGCGTTGCAAGCCTCCGCTGCCGCTTTGGGCTTATTCTACTCGCGCCGCGACCTAGATAACCCTGTTTACATCCGCGATGCGGTGGTGCGCCTTTTAGCCACAATTCCGACAATGGTGGCCGCCTTTCAACTCATGCGTAAAGGTAACGATCCGGTGCGCCCGCGCGATGACTTGGATTACTCCGCCAACTTTCTCTATATGCTCAGTGAAAAAGAACCCGATCCCTTATCGGCGCGGATTTTAGATATTTGTCTGACTTTACACGCCGAGCATACAATGAATGCCTCAACTTTTAGCGCCAGAGTTACAGCTTCAACTTTGACCGATCCTTACGCGGTGGTGGCTTCCGCCGTTGGTACGTTGGGCGGCCCTTTACATGGCGGCGCAAATGAGGAAGTAATCGGGATGTTAGAAGAAATTGGCTCGATAGAAAACGTCCGCCCTTACATAGAAGACCGATTGCAACGCAAAGCAAAAATTATGGGCTTTGGTCATCGCGTGTATAAAGTCAAAGACCCCAGAGCAACTATTTTGCAAAACCTAGCAGAGCAACTGTTTGAGAAGTTTGGACATGATAAATACTACGATCTTGCTTTAGAAATGGAACAAGTAGTTGCTGAAAAACTCGGTCATAAAGGAATTTACCCAAATGTTGACTTTTACTCAGGTTTAGTGTATCGAAAGTTAGGAATCCCGACAGATTTATTTACGCCAGTATTTGCGATCGCTCGTGTAGCCGGATGGTTAGCCCACTGGAAAGAACAACTAGCAGAAAACCGAATTTTTCGCCCCAGCCAAGTTTATAGTGGGTTGCACAAGGAACTTTATGTGCCGATTGAGCAGCGATAAACGGTGTAATTAACTTCTCTAGGCAAGGATATACTAAGCAGTGGAATGTGTAAAAAATCTTTACTCTCGTTTTTGTTAGTTTAGACAACCAAACACAAAGTAAATTTACAAGCTTTAGCCGTCAAGCTCCAAGAGTGTAAATAACTTAAACCTTTGATGTGAAGAGCGTAAACATGAATTCAGGCGTAGACCTCCAAGGAACCTTTATTGAATCTCTAATCCAGCTAGGCTTACCTGCGGGTACAGCTAAAGCTATTTGGATGCCACTACCAATGATATTAATGATTATTGGGGCAACCGTAGGGGTATTAGTTACTACCTGGCTAGAGCGAAAAATCTCCGCCGCCGCCCAGCAACGAATCGGCCCAGATTTTATGGGCCCTTTTGGGTTACTTGCTCCGGTGGCTGATGGATTAAAGCTAGTTTTTAAGGAAGATGTAGTACCAGCAAAAGCCGATTCTCTGCTATTTACTTTAGGGCCAATTATTGTTGTAATTCCGGTATTTGTGTCTTTCTTGGTAGTACCTTTTGGGCAAAATCTTGTAATTACCGATGTAGGTACAGGGATATTTTTATGGATTGCTTTATCTAGCATTCAGCCGATTGGCTTACTAATGGCGGGTTACTCCTCTAATAATAAATATTCCCTCTTAGGAGGGTTAAGAGCCGCCGCCCAGTCGATTAGTTACGAAATACCCCTATCATTGGCGGTACTTGCGATCGTGATGATGTCTAATAGCCTTAGTACCATTGACATTGTTAATCAACAGTCAGGTTACGGAATTTTGGGCTGGAATGTGTGGCGACAGCCTATCGGTTTTATTATCTTTTGGATCTCCGTACTAGCCGAATGCGAACGGATGCCCTTTGACTTACCCGAAGCTGAGGAGGAGTTAGTAGCAGGCTATCAAACCGAATACGCGGGGATGAAGTTCGGGCTTTTTTACTTAGGCTCTTATGTAAACTTGGTACTTTCTTCTTTGCTAGTAGCAGTTTTATATTTGGGTGGTTGGGATTTTCCAGTTCCCATTGAATTATTAGCTAACTTGTTTGGAGTCAGTGAAACAAGTTCTTGGCTACAGCTAATTGATGCTTCTTTGGGCATCACCATGACGGTACTAAAAGCTTACTTTTTGATCTTTGTGGCGATTTTGCTGCGTTGGACTGTACCGAGAGTTCGCATCGATCAATTGTTAGATTTAGGATGGAAGTTTTTATTACCTGTAGGTTTAGCTAACTTACTCCTAACCGCCGCCTTAAAATTAACCTTTCCCGTTGCTTTCGGTGGTTAGCCCGATTTCGGAAAAATTAGAGAGAGACACTACCTATGTTCAAGTTTCTTAAGCAAGTTGGCGATTATGCCAAAGAAACGGTACAAGCTGCCCGATACATCGGTCAAGGGCTATCTGTCACCTTTGACCATATGCAGCGCCGACCGATTACCGTACAGTATCCTTACGAAAAACTGATTCCTTCGGAGCGGTTTCGCGGACGGATTCATTTTGAATTTGATAAGTGTATTTCTTGCGAAGTTTGCGTCAGAGTATGCCCGATTAATTTGCCTGTAGTTGATTGGGAATTTGACAAAGCCAGCAAAAAGAAAAAACTCAACCATTACAGTATTGATTTTGGTGTTTGTATTTTTTGCGGTAACTGCGTGGAGTATTGCCCAACGAATTGTTTATCAATGACTGAGGAATACGACCTTTCTACCTATGATCGCCACGAGTTAAATTATGACAACGTAGCCTTGGGCCGTTTGCCTTACAAAGTCACCGACGATCCGATGGTGACACCACTGCGCGAATTTGTGTACTTACCCAAAGGCGTTTTAGAACCCCACAATTTGCCCAAGGATAGCCTTCGTGTTGGTAAAATGCCCGAAGAAATTGCCGCGCAAGAAAAACCAGTAACGAAATAGTTTTAAGTTTTGAGTCTGTTGTCAATAGGCTCAAAACTACTAGCCAATCAGGAGACTAATAAAAAAGTGAATTTAGCAGAAGGCGTACAAATTGTTTCGTTCGGCATTTTGGCAGTAATGACCCTTGCCGCAGCCTTGGGAGTAGTGCTACTGCCTAACATCGTTTACTCTGCCTTTTTACTTGGAGGCGTATTTATTAGCATTGCAGGGATGTATTTATTGCTCAATGCTGACTTTGTAGCCGCCGCCCAAGTATTAATTTATATCGGGGCAGTCAACGTATTGATTTTATTTGCAATCATGCTAGTAAACAAACGCGAAACTTTTAAGCCTTTAAATAATGCTTGGCTACGTCCAACGCTAACAGCCGTCGTTAGTGCAGGCATATTTAGCTTACTAAGCGCCATGATTTTGGCTACCCCTTGGCAGCTTTCGCCCACTATGATACCGGGTACTAGCTCAACTATTATCATTGGGGAGCATTTGTTTACAGACTTTTTGTTGCCCTTCGAACTTGCTTCAATTCTCTTACTAATCGCTATGGTGGGGGCAATTATCCTCGCACGGCGCGAATTTTTGCCCGATCAAACCATGTCACCTAACAAAGAACAGCCAATTTTAACTTTGGCAGAACGTCCCAGAGAACTTGTTGGCGTATCTAGCGATAAAACTAGCAGCCTTGACGATGGGCGGCGCGGGTAAATTAGTTAGTAAAAAAGCAGGAAAACTATGCAACTAGAATACTTTTTATTAGTAGCAGCGGCTTTATTTTGTATTGGCATTTTTGGCTTAATTACTAGCCGAAATGCCGTCAGAGTATTGATGTCTATAGAATTGCTGCTAAATGCGGTGAATTTGAATTTGATGGCATTTTCAAACTACTTAGACGCACAAGAAATTAAAGGACAAGTATTTACAGTATTTGTGCTGACGGTGGCGGCGGCGGAGGCGGCGGTGGGTCTGGCGATAGTGCTAACTATTTATCGTAACCGCGACACGGTGGATATGGAGCAATTTAACCTTTTGAAGTGGTAATCGGGTGGAGTTAAAGCAGGTTATTATTGCTCATAAAGCCGCCGATACCCAAAGTCGCCAATGGGCGGAGAAATGCGCGCGGCAATTAGAAAGCCTCAATTGCCGCATTCTCATGGGCCCAAGTGGGCCAAAAGATAACCCTTATCCAGTGTTTTTAGCCTCGGCAAGTCAGCCAATCGATTTAGCTATAGTATTGGGCGGAGATGGCACGGTACTAACGGCAGCAAGACATTTAGCCCCTCACAACATCCCGATTTTGGCGGTGAATGTGGGGGGACATTTGGGTTTTTTGACCGAGGCTTTTGAGGAATTTAAGCGTTCAGAAGAAGTATGGCAGCGTTTATTAGAAGATCGCTATGCTATTCAAAGACGAATGATGTTGCAGGCGGCAATTTATGAAGGCGATCGCACTAACACCGAATTGATGAGCGATGTATACCTCGCCCTCAACGAAATGTGCATTAAACCTGCCTCTGCTGACCGGATGATTACATCTATTTTAGAAATGGATATTGATGGGGAAGTCGTCGATCAGTATCAAGGTGATGGCTTAATTATTGCTACGCCCACAGGTACTACGGGCTATACTGTGTCTGCTAACGGGCCGATAGTCCATGACGGCATGAAAGCCATTATTGTTACGCCGATTTGTCCGATGAGTCTTTCTAGCCGTCCGTTGATTTTGCCTGCGGGTTCTGTCGTTAGCGTTTGGCCCTTAGCCGATTACGAGCTTAATACTAAGTTATGGACTGATAGTATTTTAGGTACATCTATTTGGCCCGGACAACGGGTAGATGTAAGGATGTCTGAGCATCAAGCTAAGTTTATTATCTTAGAAGAAAACTATTCTTATTATCAAACCTTGCGCGAAAAACTCCAATGGGCGGGGGCGAGGATTCATTACGATAATAACCATCGCCATAATTGAACGATTACACAAATTATTTATCTATGCAAGATTTCAACAACGCTAGATACCTTAGCGATCAAGAAGTTTATCCTTGCCCAATTTGCGCTGTAGGTGAAATTTCGACTATGCCTTTGATGGAAGTTATGGCGTGTCAGTTTTGCCGTCATATTTTTACGGCGGACTATGAAAACCAGCAATTGCAAATGGCTGATAGACAGCCACCTTTAATGTGGCGCTGGAATGGCAAATCGTGGAGTGACAGGCGGTTAAAAGATGTAGAAATAGGTTGGGGTTACACTTTGGGCGCGATCGCCTTTGTTGTTTTTCCGACTACTTTAATTGGTATCACAGTATACGCTAGACCGCCCCTACCTAGCAGCCCCTTGTCGTGGTTTCCGGTGTTTTGGACGGGGTTAACTTTTGTATTGCATTTAGGCATTATTGCCCAGTTAGTAATTGAGTTTTTAGATTTTCCCCTTGGGGCTTATTTGCAACAAAAGTTGCAAAACCTGTTACCGAGGTAAAGCTTTAAGGCAACCAAGGGAAAGAGCGAAAGTTGGGGGGGCGTTTTTCTAAAAATGCTTGTTTGCCCTCCGCACCTTCTTGAGTCATGTAGTAAAGCATAGTAGCATTGCCTGCGAGTTCTTGTAGCCCTGCTTGTCCATCACAATCGGCGTTAAAAGCAGACTTTAGACAACGAATAGCGATTGGGCTTTTTTCTAGTATTTCTGTTGCCCATTGGATGCCTTCGATTTCTAATTGTTCCACTGGTACGATGCAATTAACTAAACCCATTTCCAATGCTTGAGTAGCAGTGTATTGGCGACAAAGATACCAAATTTCCCGCGCCTTTTTTTGCCCGACAATCCGCGCCAAATAACTAGCACCAAAACCACCATCAAAACTACCAACTTTAGGGCCTGTTTGCCCAAATATGGCGTTATCGGCGGCAATAGTAAGATCGCAGATTAGATGTAAAACGTGACCACCACCGATCGCATAGCCTGCGACTAAGGCAATTATAACTTTGGGCATAGAACGAATTAGACGTTGCAAATCTAAAACGTTGAGGCGGGGAATGCCATCATCATCTATATAGCCAGCATCACCGCGCACGCTTTGATCGCCCCCCGAACAAAAGGCGTATTTGCCATCAGTATGGGGGCCATAGCCAGTAAATAAAACTACACCAATACTTATATCTTCTCTAGCATCAACAAAAGCATCGTATAGCTCAAATACTGTTTTGGGGCGAAAGGCATTGCGCTTGTGGGGACGATTGATGGTAATTTTGGCAATCCCATCAGTTTTGTGATACAAGATATCTTCGTAGGTTTTGGCAGTTTCCCAAATAATTGTCATAGTAAAGGCGCATCGTTTTAGCCCCAGAATTTTAACGCGGGTAGCGACTTTGAGCCAAATATCTATTTAATCTTGACTACTAACCAAGGGAGAACCGAGAGTAGTAAGATTAAGCGCATAGCCCCCAGTAACTAAGTAAACGCTGTCAGCCATCGCGCCTATACGTCGGACTAAATTACCCAGGCGATCGCGAAAGGTTCTACCACTAGGATAGGCTGGTACTACACCCCAGCCTGTTTCTTCGGCGACAAAAATTATTTCTTGAGTACGACGATCGCCTAACGTAAGTAACAACTCTTGGACAATTTGCTCCCATTGAGTAGCGTCTTTGTCTAATAAAGCAGCCACCCAAGTACCTAAAGAGTCAACCAGTAGGCAACTAGAGACGGGAGAAGTTGCGATCGCGCCCATTAATTGCAATTCGGGTACTTCCCAAGTCAACCAATGCTCAGGGCGACGCTTTTGATGTTTGCTTAGGCGCTCTACCCAGTCCAAATCTTCAAGATTTACTAAGGCGGTGGCTAGATAGATGACGCAATTATTTGACTTAAGCGCTAAATTTTCTGCCCATTCACTTTTTCCCGACCGCGCGGGCCCTGTAACTAAAACAATGCTCATAGAATTGTCGTTGCAGGTACAAATTACCAATATTTTTGAATTAGTTGCTCGTCTTCGATACAATTAGCACCAACCCATAGCAAGGTAAAATAACTAAATCACGCTGTACCGAGCAGACATTCAGCCAAAACATTAACATGAATAGCTGTCCAATTGTAAGCTTTAGCTATGGTTAGTTTGAATTATGAAAGCAGATTTAAACAAAATTTTGGCAGCCTTGCAACAGTTAGAACAAAACCCTAACGTTTCTAAAAGTCGCCCTTTTACCACCTCAAATCTAGATAGCAGTGTAGGTATTACTTCCGAGACGACGAGCAAAGCTGTACAGCCCGATTTTTCTGTACCCATTCCACCACTACAACCAAATAGTCAAGCGCCTACTCTACCTATATTCGATTCTAATAGCGCTAAAAATCCCCCAGCCGCCGAGGAACCTATAGTAGTAACCACGCCGCCTACCTTAATTCAAGACTTACAGCTAGTTATCCAGCAAATTGAAAGTCTTTACAGAGAAGGGCCAATTGTTGATGGTTGGCTAGAATCCTATGCGTGTGAATCGACACCAAGTAACGACAATACCGTTGATATGGCGACTCCTTTAGAGTATGTCAAGGCGGCGGGAAGCTTAAAACAAGATAAAGTAATTTGTGAAGCTCCGCGCTCTTGCTACCGTCTAAATGGTGTAAGTTCCACAGGTCAACAGTGGTCTTATCCATGCCCTATTGAACAGTTGCCTAGTGTAAGTTTAGCGATCGCCCGTTACGAAAAGCTACTACAATTACTCGACCGCAAACACGACTTAGAAACCCGCCTTCAATCACTGTAAATATTTACTCGTTCATATTGCGATAGGTGGCGACGGCGGAAGGAGAAATTCTGTTGAGATAGCGAAAGATCCAATACTTAAATATAGTGTCTAATATTACTGGAAATGTGGCAATAAACATGAATATAAAACTTTGATTTTCTGGGATTCCTAAGTGACGAGATACCCCAGCCAAAATTACTTCCCAGCCGTGAGTTGAGTGGAAGCCAACAAACATATCTGTAAATAAAATAATAATAAATGCTTTGGCACTATCGCTTAAACCATATACCACCTGATCGATAAAATCTTTGAGAATGGCAATCTCACGTTTGCTAGTGATAAGTAGCCAGATAAAAGCTGCTAAAGCACACAAATCAGCAAACACATTTTCAATTGCATGGGTGCTTTCATACCGATACATTTTAGCAATTTCACTTACTTTAGCTTTAATTTTTTCTTCTAAAAGTGGGGGAGAAAATTCGGTACCAGTTAATAGTTGCTCAAATCTTAGTTTTTCCTCATATTTTTTTATTTCCTCTAAAGCTTTTTCTTCCATTTCATAATTAAGAAATATCTCTGACTCGGAGGTGCTTCTTACTCGCTCAACTATCGGGCTAACAATTAAATGTTTTGATAATTGAAAAGTCAAAAAAGGTACTATTACTAGAAATAAAACTAATTTTATAGATACAAAAGTTCGCCTTTGAGAATAACGAAACTTTTGAACAACCTCCTCCTCAGATTTAGGATCTAATTCTACCTTTAAGCGATTGAGAGTGCTGAGGATCGAGCGGGGTAAAACACTGGTTTGTTCTGCCTTACTTTCTAGGCGCTTAGTTAACTTGGGTGGAGGTGATTTTTGCGGAATATTATCGGTAGCGATTCGTTCAACCTGAGTAATTTGCGGAGGTACATCTACAGAAGATTCTTTAACATCTGTGTATTTCCCTACTACTTGATCGATAAAAGTTAGTTTTTCTAAAACCTCATTAGCATAGGTTTTAGATTGAATGTCAAAAGTATTATTAACTGTAACCAAACCATTAGTTCTTGCTAATTTGAGGTTTTTTTGATTAAAATTCCTAAACCACGAACGGCTAAAATTAAACTCTGTTAAGCTCATGCGGACAGTTTTTAAAAACTTGTCAAGTTCCGAGTGCAGATAGTTCATCACACTGCTACCATACAAGGCGTGTTGAGCGGGGATCTGCTCACCGTTGAAGTATTCGTCTTCCATAGCTTTAATTAGGGAAGCAGCTTCATGGGCGCGGCTAAGACTTCGCTCGGTAGTTTGCAAGTAGCGTTGATAAAGAGCGTGTAAGTAGGAAGATATATTAGAAAGCAAACTAGACTTTTTCATCGCCGAAAATTATCCAGCCTTATTCGGGCAATTTTTAAGATTACATTAATGTACGAGGGATCTTAGCAAATCTACGAGGTAACAGTTGGTACGATTAGATTCTGTTTGGGTAGCAGGTTCGAGTAATACGGGTAAAACTACGCGCTTAGTAGAGCAATTCTGTCTGTGGATGGAGTCAAAGGGCGAAAAATCTCACCCCACAAAGCAAAAAGCGCTAAAAATTCCACCAAAGCTAGATTGGCAAAAAACCGAGCCAGCAGTGTTAGTTTTTGCTGCAAATAACGACAACCGCCAAGATTTAGTAGAGCGCCTTGTCGCCGCTACTGGGGGTAGATATCCTATTCGCGCCAAAACACCCTTGGGTTTTTTGCAAGATGAGGTAATTTTATATTGGCCTTTGTTGATTGGATTATTGAATCTTTTGGCGCAATTTCCGGTAAGACTGCGCCCAGAAACCGAGCAAGAATTAGCAACTAAACTGTGGAAACTAGATGAGGGAATGATCGCGGGAGTGGGTGAGTATCGGTTGGTGCGGCGCATTTTAGACTTATTGCAATTAGCAGCCTATAGCGGTACGCCAACAGAAGAAATTGCTACAGTTTTAGCCCAAGGCTTAGAGGATGAAGTAGAGGGAATAGACTACGCTCAATTATTGCTACATTGGCGGAATTGGTGCATGGAAAGAGGTTTATTAACCTACGGCATAATTACCGAATTGTACTATCAACATTTATTACCCGATCCAAATTACCAGCAGCATTTATTGCGGCGCTATCGTTATCTACTAGCAGATGATGTTGATGATTATCCAGGGGTAACGCGGCATTTATTTGACTTTTTGCTAGATCGAGGAGTTGTCGGCGCTTTTAGTTATAATCCTGACGGGGCGATTAGATTGGGCTTAGGCTCCGATCCTGAGTATTTAGCAGGTTTGACTGCGCGTTGTAAAAAAGTAGAAACCTTAATAGCGTCACCCGTAAAGACTCTAGCAGAAGTGGCTGTACTGATGACGGAAGTTGTAAGCGAACCACTAACGCTCGTCAGTTTACCTAGCTGTGTACAAACAATTGCAACTACTTCCCGCGCGCAATTGCTTAGAGAAACTGGGGAAGAAGTCGCCCGCGCTGTAGCATCGGGAGTGGTACAGGCGCAAGAAATAGCGATAATTGCCCCAGGCTTAGATGCGATCGCTCGTTATAGTTTAGTTGAAATTCTGCGTAAAAAAGGCATTGCTGTAGCGCCTACAAACGATCAACGTCCTTTAAACAGTTACCCAGCAATTCGCGGCTTACTAACCTTGCTGACCTTAGTTTATCCAGGTTTAGGGCGATTGGTAGACAGGGATGCGATCGCCGAAATGTTAGTTGTCCTCACTCCTGATTTGACTACTCAAAACACCTACAAAATCGACCCGATAAGGGCTGGTTTAATTGCCGATGCCTGTTTTGAACCTCACCCCGATCGCCCGAACTTGCTACCCTTTGCAGCCTACGATCGCTGGGATAGATTGGGCTACACTGCAACTACCGCCTACGAGCAACTATTGGCATGGATAGAAAAACAGCGCTCTCAGTACGAGATGCGGCTTTTACCTAGTCCAATTTCGCTACTAGACCGAGCAATTCAAGATTTTTTATGGCTTGGTAGCAATCTTCCTTACGACCTTGTAGCAGCGCTACGAGAGCTATTAGAGACGGCTCAACATTATTGGGAAGTTGACATGAGGTTGAGGCAAATTGAAGGGGGCGACGCGCCCGTAAACGCTACCATAGCTCAATTTATTAGTTTGCTTAGACGGGGAACTATTACCGCCAATCCTTACCCCGTGCGTCCTATTGGTGCAGCAAGTCGCGCTGTTACTTTAGCAACTATCTTTCAATATCGCTCTAGTCGTCAGCGTCATCGCTGGCAATTTTGGTTAGATGCGGGTTCTCCTTTGTGGTTGAGTGGTGGTGCAGCGACTTTATTTGGTGCTAATTTATTTTTGCAACATCGGTTTGCGCGTCCTTGGACAGCCGAGGAAGCTAGAGAGGCTGATGAGGCGCGTTTACAAAGAATTATCCGCGACTTATTAGGGCGCGCCCAGGAGCGAGTTTACTTGTGTCATAGCGAACTCGCTGTAAACGGACAAGAGCAACTAGGCCCATTATTAAACTTAGTTAATGCTTCGCTTCCCGTGATTTTTGAAGCTGCAACCAGTCCCGAATCTCTTGAGCTAACCAAATAAGTTCAGCTTCGCTCAATGTCCGTCCAAAAGAACGTCTGACAAAGTGATTCAAGTAAGGGCCGAAGGCAATAGTTATACCTTTTTGTTTTCCGTTGTAGGTTACATAAATATCTTGAATATGGGCGATAAATTCTGTGTGTTTAAGATAAGTTATTTTAAATAATTTTCTTTTTATCTCTAAACTTTCAGGATTAAAGTCAATTTTTGTGTTGCCAAAATAATAGCTGATCGTATTAGCAGTAACAGGAGTAATAAAGAGTAATCCAATTATTATTAATAATATTGGAGAGCCAAGTCCAGCTATAAAACTGAAAAATACTCCAGTAGTCAAGTACAGAGATAAAAATATAAAAATTGGATATTGTATTTCCCCTAATGCTTTTATTTGAATCTTTAAATGTGAAAAAGATTTATTTATTTTAACCTGAGTGTTGTCTGGGCGCTGGACTTTTGCGCCCAAATAAAATGATTGCCGTCTCAAATTGCTTTGATTTCCCAGCGAAGGATTTGCCAATGCTTCGAGAGTTTGATTAACACTGTCAAATCTTCTTTCTAAGCTTGGCTCTGTCAATTGTTCAAGCCAAAACACGAAACCGGGGCTAATATTTACTTTGTCGCTAAAGTGAATCCGAAAATCTTTTTGAGGCAAATCCGCCGGAGCAATACCTGTTAGTAAATGAATTAAAGTTGCTCCCAGGGCGTACAAATCTGAGGCGGGAACTGCTCTACCGCCAAACTGTTCAATTGGTGTATATCCGTAAGTTCCAACTACTGTAAATGTTCTTCCTTCTTTAGCGGCGCTATCTTGTACTGCTCCAAAATCTACTAGATAAACTTGCTCGTCTTCTCCCATAATCAAATTACTAGGCTTAATATCTCTATGCAATACTGGAGGGTTTAATTGATGCAGATATAGCAAAATATTTAGTATATCAAAGGCTATTTTAGTTACTTGTTTTTCGGTAAATCTCTGGTTTTGATTGAGTAATTCTTTTAAAGAAGCACCAGGAATATAGTTTTCTACTAGCGCAAACCACAACGATCGCTCGTCTATGCAAAAGTAATCTCTATACTTAGGAATATGAGGATGATTTAGTTGTTTGAGTACCTGTGCTTCGCGTTCAAATAGCTTGAGATTTTCCCATTGGATTTGTCCGCCAAAGGCTAATAGTTTAATTACAACTTGCGGATTGTCTGGCAATTGTGAATCTATGGCTAACCAGGTTTGACGCGCAGGATTATCACCTAACTTTTGTTTGAGTTGATAACGATCTTGTAGTATTGTTTCTGCTTCTAACATTTTACAATTATTAAAACTCTATTATCTCTTTATGGGCTGGTTATGTAGATAATCTAACTTGAGAGCCAGTTTGAGCTTTATACACTTCAATTCGCGCACTGAAGGCTTCTTTAAAATACGGCATATGCGTAACAGCTAGAATACAAGCAAAATCCGGCGCGATCGCATTTATTGCTGCAATTAGGCGATCGCATCCTTCCCGATCTTGCGTACCAAAGCCTTCATCGATAATCAACATTTGCAAAGATGCACCAGATCGTTGCGCGAGGAGTTTTGCTAAAGCTAAACGGATAGCAAAGTTAATTCTAAAAGCTTCTCCCCCTGAATAAGTTTCGTAAGCTCTTGTTCCCCGCGCATCGGCAATTAAAATATCCAAGGTATCGATCAATTTAGCTGTTTTCTTAGCGGCTTTACTACCTTTTCCAGCTTTTTGAGTAACAAATTGAACGTGCAACTGATTTGCACTTAACCGCGCCAACAACTGGTTTGTTTCTGCTTCTAATTGCGGCAATATATTCTCAATCATCAACGCTTGAATGCCATTTTTACCGAAAGCTTGAGCTAATTCTTGATAGACGCGATATTGTTGCTTAATTCCTTGCAATTGCTGTTGTTGTTGCTCGTACTGAACTTGCAAGGCTTGTAGTTGCGCTGCTAATTGTTGCAATCCGCCGAGTTTGCTTAAGTTTTCGTCAAGTTCCCTGCGCCCTTGGGCTAACTTTTGTTCTAATTCTTGAATTTCTACCGTAGTATTAGGCGAAGTTTCTAATTGTTTAGTTAGGCTGTCGATTTGCGTTGCTATTAGTTGCTTTTCTGTAAGTCTCGATTCTGTCGCCTTAGTTAATTCTTCGATCCGCTCTTGAAGTTCGGGATACTGTTTTTGAGCAGCATTTAGCTCTTGAAAGCGCAATTGCCAAGCTTGAGAATTTCTTAATGCTACTCGCACGGCGTTGTGTTGCTCGGTATTGTAGCCAATTTCTTGAATTGAACTTTCTAAAGTGGCAATTTTTCTAGCAATGGGTGAATTAGTTGCTTGAATAGCGATTTGGGCTTGCAACTGGACAATTTGTGTTTCTATTTCTGGCTTACGGGCGGCGATTTGCGCTTGCCTTTTTTGAGCATCTTTGATTTGCCCTTGACGAATTTCCGCCCAGCGCCAACGCTCGATTTCGCTCCGTGCTAGGGCGTGATCTTGCTCGTTGTAGTTGAGTTTTTGTAATTGCGCGTCTAATTGACGCAATTCTATTTGCTGATCTGGGGCATAATTTCCTGTATTTAAAGCTGTTTCTAATTGCTGCTTTTCTACGGCAATTTGGCTTAATCGCTCTTTTTCGTCGCCAGTTGCAGTTAACTGAGCGGCTAATTGTCCTCTTTGCTCTCGTAAAGCATCATAATCGGCTAATTGTTGATTTAATTCTCGATATTCTTGGCGCAATACTTGAATTTCACTGTCTGAAGCTGCCATTTGCTCTTTACCTACCCAGAGCTTTTCTTGCACATCTTGCTGTTCGGTTTGAGTTTTTTGAACTACGCGATTCCAGTGATGTTCGTCTAAAGGGCGATCGCATAATGGGCAACTAGCATCAGGATTTTGCAGCATTTGCATTTTTTGCTCTAATTCCCCGATTAGCTTCTCACAGTCGCTTTGACGGGCTAACAGGCGTTCCATAAATTGGCGGCGCTCTTGTCCTTTTTCCCGCACTCTCTCTAAATAAACCCGTTTTTTCTCTAATACCTCAATCTTTTTTCCTATTTCTGTTACTGCTTGTTGCAGTTGGGGTTGACGTTGTTGTTTAGTATTTAGTTGTCTTTCTGAAGCTTGGAGTTCTTCTATTTTGGCACTTAGTCGCGCTTGCAGTCGCTCTAATTGAAGTTGCAGCGCTGCGCGTTGTTGCAAAAGCGGCGATACTTGCAGTTGTAAGTTATCTAGTTGCTGTAACCGATTTTTGGCTTCTGCAAGTTGTGTTAAAGCGCTTTGAACTTCAGCAGCTTTACTCAAAGTTTGGTTAATTTCTTGCTCTTGCTGCTGTAAAGCTATTAATTGTCCTTCGGAGTTTTGCAACTGGCGATTAATAGAGTTGATTTGCTCTGCTTTCTCCTGCTGCAATTGCTGCATCTCTACGGTGGCGCGGGAATACCCTTGAAATTTGCTTGCTAAGGTTTCTTCGGTAGCTTGCAGGCGTTGATGTTCTTGATAACCAGATGCGATCGCCTTTTCTTGACTTAATAGCTCTCTAATCGCTTCTAATTGTCCTTCTACGTTGATTCGATCTTGAGTTAAACGGCTGCTTTCTTGACTTAAGTTAAGATGTTGTTGGCGCAAAAAGCCTAATTGTTGCTCCCAATTTTGCCTTTGGTGCTGCACTACTTGCAAGCTTTGTACTTTTACATTGTCGTAAGCTTGTTGTTGTTGCAGATAGTTGACTTTTTCTTCTAACTGAGTGCTTAAAGCCGCCACTTCTAAGCGTTGCTGCAACTGAGTTTGCATAGATTCAATTGAGCGCTCTACCTGCTCTGCTTGTGCTTTAAAAGAGCGAGATAAATCTTTAGCCCGATCTTCCAAATCATCGTATTGATTGAGTTTCAACAGTTCTGCTAATATTTCTTTACGCTCGTTAGGACGCTTGAGCATAAACTCATCGGCTCTACCTTGGCGCAAGTATGCCGAATTGATAAACGTATCGTAATCTATTTTGATATGAGTTAATATCTCTTGCTGAGTAGCGCGCACACCTTTGGCTGTTAAAGCTTTAAATCCGCTCGGTGTATCAACTTGAAACTCTAAAGAGCTACTTTGTCCCCGATAGCGAGTGCGAATTACTCGATATATTTGGTTGAAGCTTGTAAAAGTAAAATCAACTCGAACTTCTTTAGCTCCAGTTTGAATTACATCATCTTCACTGGATGCGCGACTTTCTCCCCAAATTGCCCAGGTTATCGCTTCTAATAGAGAAGATTTACCCGCACCATTAGCACCGCAAATACAAGCCGTATGCAACCCGTTAAAATCTAAGGTGGCATCGCTGTAGCTCAAAAAGTTTTTTAAAGTTAATTGTACAGGAATCATCCAAGCTCAAGCGCCATCTACCTTGGGTCAAAACAGTACATATGCACTGTTGCCTAGTCTATCTATTGAGAAACAAGGATTCTAGCTACAGGGCGCTCAATTCAACAATTCTTAACATTAAGGAGGCGATCGCCTATAAGTACGCACAAAAAAACTCTTGGGAGTCTTGCCGTGTTTCGACCCCAAGAGCTTTTTCGATTCTGTTCGCTCCTCACACAAGATAAATATATGTTGGATGCTTAGGGTGGGGATCGAGGGGAGTGACACTTTGAGTATTGTCACCTAGGTAAAGCTGAGTCGCCGTAAAATAGAGGTTATGCCCATCAAAATTAGCTTCCAATGACCGAAAACGCGATTAATACTGAAAATCTCTGCCGTAATTTTGGTAAAGTCCAAGCGGTAGACAATCTTTGTTTGCAAGTACCCAGAGGAGTTGTCTTTGGTTTTTTGGGGGCTAATGGTTCGGGAAAAACTACTACAATTCGGCTGCTACTGGGGTTATTAGAGCCAACAAGCGGACGCGCCGAAGTGTTGGGCTACGATACAAGAAATCAAGCTAACTCTATTCGCCGTCGCACGGGAGCATTGTTAGAACATCCCGGCTTATACGAACGTTTGAGCGCGGCGGATAATTTAGAATTTTACGGCAGAGCTTGGCGCTTGCCAACAGCTAAAAGGCGATCGCGCATTAAAGAATTATTAAATAATTTGGGATTGTGGGAACGCCGAAACGAAAGTGTAGGTACTTGGAGTCGTGGTATGAAACAGCGTTTAGCGGTGGCTAGAGCAATGCTACACAATCCTCCATTGATTTTTTTGGATGAACCAACGGCGGGACTAGATCCGGTGGCGGCGGCGGCTTTACGGGAACAATTGCAAACAATGGTAGAACGAGAAGGAGTAACGGTGTTTTTGACTACTCACAACTTAGGAGAAGCTGAAAAATTGTGCCAACTTCTGGCGGTAATTCGTCAAGGAAAGTTAATTGCTATCGGAAATCCTCACGAATTACGAGCTAAAGCCAGCGTTCCCCGAATTGAAGTTGTAGGTAGTGGGTTTACGCCCGAAGTGCAAAGCTTTTTACAAAGCCAACCAGGGGTAACAGAAGTAAATATTGCTGGGGAAGTTTTGACGATTAATTTAGAAAAACAGATAAGCGTTGCGCCATTAGTAACCTTGTTAGTGCAAGCAGGAGTAAAAATAGAAGAAGTCCGTAAAGATAGCGCCAGTTTGGAAGAAGTATTTTTAAATTTGATGGGAGCAGATAGCGTTGCTAATTAGTGTAGAGGTGTAAACGTTGCAATGCAACGTCTCTGACATTGGTTTTGAAATCACTGCGATCGCATTGTGAGTTTATTTTCCGCAGAAAAGGAAACGTATACAGAAATCATTTAATTACAATGACACAAATAGCACAAAAAATTTATACCCCAGCAGAATATCTGCAATTAGAAGCAGTGGCAGAAGTACGTCACGAGTTGATTAATGGAGAAATAATCCCAGTGGCAGGAGGAACAACTAATCACAATGAAGTAATCACAAATTTATGTTTGTTACTTAAACCGCATTTACGCCAGCAAAAAGGAAAAGTTTATACAGAGAATGTACGATTGTGGATACCAGAATTTAATTTGTTTACCTATCCTGATGTAATGCTAATAGCAGGAGAACCGATTTATTACACTGAAAGTCAAACAACGGTAACAAACCCCATCGCTATTATTGAAGTTTTATCTGATTCGACTAGAGATTACGATCAAGGGCGTAAGTTTGGTTTCTATCGCTCAGTAGCCAGCTTACAAGAATATATATTAGTTGAACCCGAAAAACTGTTAGTTATGCTTTATCGTCGGGGAAGTAATAAAGAATGGTCTTTGCATATATTAGAAGATGAGACTGATTTAATCTCAATAGAGTCAGTAGGAGCGAAGATGTCTTTACAAGCGATTTATGAGGGCGTTTAAAGATTGCCCTTACTTAAAGAATTATTAATAGAGGCACAAAGATTATGTCTTTGCGATAGCGCAAGCGCGCCCGTTACCGGGCTTCGCATTCAAGAACAACATAAAAAGGTAGGTATTGCAAATAATTAATATTAAGGCATTTGCCGATATTTGGACGGTAATTTGGAAGGAATGGCGCGAATTACTGTTTAGTCGTGGCAATTTACGGTCAATTTTATTAAGTTTACTGCCATCAGTATTAATATTTGGCATTTTGTTACCTGCTCAAGTCGGGCGCGTGTGGGTAGATTCCCCAGTGTCAATAATATTGTGGGGTTGGCTGGCGATGCTCCCTGTAACGGCGATAATTGCCGATGCGTTTGCTGGCGAAAGAGAGCGCCATACTTTAGAAACTCTTTTAGCTAGTCCCTTATCGGAACAAGCAATATTACTCGGTAAAGTAGGCGCGGCGGTAAGCTATGCTTGGTTGCTGGCGCTGATTATGCTGCTTGTGGCTTTAATTACGGTTAATGTTGTCGATGGCAATGGTATATTGCTTTACCCTGTAGAAGTTGCCTTTGGTGGGGGTATTTTGGGCTTGCTAACTGCAACCTTGTCTGCAAGTATTGGCGTACTTGTTTCTTTACGCGCGGCTACAGTAAAACAGGCGGCTCAACAATTGGTTTTTGCTTCGATTGCTGTTACTTGGCTACCGTTATTTGCTCTAAGTTTGCTGCCAATGCAGTTACAGGAAAACCTGACAATATCGGCTAAAAATGGTAGCGTAACAATTTTTTTGTGGGCTTGTGTAGTGCTAATTGGTGCTGATTTTGGCTTATTAATGCTGGCTATGACAAGATTTAAAAAGTCGCGTTTAATTACTGATTAACAGAGCGGGGTAGGATAATTGTAAAAGTTGAACCTTGATTAAGCTTGCTTTCTACCTCAATTTTTCCTCCCATTAGCTTCACTAAGCGATCGCTAATTGCCAATCCTAAACCTGTACCGCCGTGCTGACGGGTAATAGTTTGGTTTACTTGGTGAAATTCTATAAAAATATCTTTAATATTTTCCTCAGCCAGTCCAATCCCTGTATCGCTAATAGAAATTGCTATTTGGTCTAAAGGCAACTCCCAGGCTTTTATATTTACGCCGCCAACATCGGTGAATTTAATAGCGTTAGATAGCAAGTTGACTAATACTTGACGTAAGCGATCGCTATCAATGATAGCGATCGGGTTAGCTAAGTCTAAGTGTACATCAAAATCTAAGTTTTTTTGCTTTACTAAGGAATCATACTCAGCCTTAATTTCATTTATTAGTTCAACTAAATTAAATTTTTGCGGGATAAGTTCTAAACTATTAGCTTCTATTTTGGCAGCTTGCAGAATGTCCTCAATTAACTTTAGTAAATGCTTGCCATTACTAAAAATTCTCTCTACCATGTTTTCTTGGTTTTTGGCAAGCGGTGAGTTTTGTTGACGCAGTAGTAGTTGAGAAAACCCGACAATTGCATTCATGGGTGTACGCAGTTCGTGAGACATAATCGCCAAAAAATGGGATTTTAAACGCGCATTTTCTTGGAGTTGTAAATTATGCAACTGAACTTCACGCAGAGTTTCTTCAGCTTTTTTACGTGCTGTAATGTCACGCATTTGCCAGCGCAGACTTGTAGGTCTACCTTGATTGTCGCGGATAATTGCTACGGTTAAAGAGGCATCAATTGTAGCAGCAAGGCGCGGACTAATCTTCACTTCCCATTCTGTCAATCTATCGGTATGGTGCAGTTGATTCAACCGAGCGCGAAAAGCTTGACGCTGATCTAATTGAACATAGTTAGCTATTGGTTTGCCAGTTAAATAACTTTGAGACGCATTGAGCAACTTTGCCGCCGCGTTGTTAATTTCCCGGATTACTCCTACACTATCGGTCACTAAGTAGCCATCGGGAGCAAATTCAAACAAGTCATGATAGCGTCGATTTTCGGCTCTAATTTGGAGGTTTGCGACTTCTAGTTGGTCGTTTTGCACCCTCATTTCTTCTTCCGCTACGTGCAGTTCTTCTAAAGCCGTTTCTAATTCTGCCAAAGCTTGGAAGGTTATTGGCTGCGGCGGGCTAGGTGATTGACCATGTTGATTTTGCAATTTTGCGGCGCGATCGCGTACTATATTAAGCTTGCGCCCAAACTCATCTAAGTTGTCCATTGCTTCTTTCACAGACCTTAAACTTGATTACTAAAATTATTGTTTGGTGTTACCGTTAGGTATTGCAGGGAAAAACGTTAATTTTGATATAATTTTTTATAGCTATATTTATTTAAATAGTAAGCTATATAATTATTTTGTAATCTACTTTAAAGCCTATATATTATGTACTACCTAAGAAGGAGTCAAAAGCGATAAGGTTAATATTTTGCTATTCTGGTGTATTCATTTCTTCAACCAAAACAATTACGCCGCGAATTTTATCCAATTTACCCACCAAAGAACTACAGGTAACTTTAGCCTGAAAGGTTCTACCACGACGGTTAACGGTGGTTAAGCTTAGTTCTACAGTTTTGATATCTCCACTTAAACAGTCACGAATTGGCTGGCGCAATTGCTCAACGGGCAAACCAATATCTAAATTCATAAAGTGCTGTCCCACAACTTCCTGACTCCGCAACCCCCACAAATCTTCACTTTTTTCGTTCCAAATTTGAATTATTGATTCTCGATTTAAAACTGCAACTCCACCCGTCAAGCTATTAAAAATTGCCTCTAAAAAGCCATTAGCTTGATTGAGTTCTTCACTTCGCAAACGCACCTCTGCGTTGATTGTCTGCAATTCTTCATTAGAAGATTGCAATTCTTCGTTCATTGTTTCTAGTTCTTCATTGGTAGATTGCAATTCTTCATTAGTTGTTTCTAATTCTTCATTAGCAGATTGCAATTCTTCATTAGTTGTTTCTAATTCTTCGTTAGTAGACTGCAATTGCTCGTAAGCCATCTCCAATTCTTGGTTGGCGTTTTCAATTTCTTCTTGCAGCTTTTTATAGCGGCTAACTTCGACAAAGACAACACTAACTCCTAGCAAGTTTTGGAGCAGGTCGTAAAGGGGAGTAATTTGAACATCAAAGTAGTTAACGTTGTTATGAGCGATCGCCCAGCCAATACTACTAAGAGCAGCAGCACGATGGGTACTAATAACTTCGTCGATAGGCGATCGCAATTCTACTGGGCGGTAAGAAACTTCCAAGTCTTGCAGAGGGCGGTTAATATCTTTTGAATTAAGTTTAAATAATAGTCGTGCTTGCTCGTTGGCTAAAATCAAGAAACCATTAATATCGACAACTATTTGAGCGTAGTTACCAATATCAAAAGCCGCATCGCGCAAAAGACTGTTATTAGCTATAAAATTGGTGTCTTGAGCCTTGTCATAATTGCTCCCTATAAAATATTCCCGGCTACGAGCAAGACCAGTTTTGATAAATATGCGCTGTTTTAAGCTTAACGGCATGAAAAAATTGTTAGAAGTGAGCAATAGCTCGGCTTTGCCTAATACTAAAAAACTGCCTTCATTGAGGGCAAAATGAAACCGAGAGATAATTTTTGCTTGAGTTTCGGCATGAAAATACATTAATGTATTGCGACAAGATAATAGATCGATACGCGAAATCGGCGGATCTTGCAGCAAGTCATGACGACCAAAAATTACCGAGCGGCGCAAATCTGGGCAAAAAGTATAAGAGCCATGGCTGTGATTAAAGTATCGCTCTAATAAGGGTGGGGGTATGCCTTCTACTTCTTTGGCGTTGTAGGTAGCTTGGCGCGCTTGATGGAGGGCTATTTCGTCTACATTGGTAGCATAAATTTTTACTTTTTGGTGGAACTCCTCAAGCCCCAAAACTTCGGCGAGTACCATTGCTAGGGTATAGGCTTCTTGCCCCGAAGCGCACCCTGCACACCATACGCGGATGCGGTCTGTGGATAAATTTTTGCGCGCTACAATTTTGGGAACTACGTCTTTTTCTAAACAATCCCACACCGCGCGATCGCGAAAAAATGAAGTAACGTTGATTAAAATTGTGTTGAATAGGTAAGAAAATTCTTCGGGATGTACTTCTAAATAATCGGTGTAGTCTCCGTAGGTTTGAATGTCGGCATTTTGCATCCGAACCTGGACGCGACGCATTAGACTGGGACGTTTGTAGCCTGTGAAGTCAAACCCACGATTGTGTTTGATGTATTCAAGCAATGCTTCAAATTCGGGGTCTATTTCGGGGGTGTTCATAAGGGCTTGTTAAAAAAAACCAGGACTTGGAGGTTTAGTTAGTAGCCCCCCGAAACTCTGCAAAAGTATCTTTGTGGCTACACTTTTGGGCAAGCTGAGTTTTGTAAGCTTTTATTCTATAGGCAGGAAAGGATAAATATTTTTTATTTTTGCCTTTTTGCTACTTACTTAATTTTTGTTAACTTAACTAAAGTTTGAGCAATTTCTGTCAGGGGCAATACTTGAGCGTTGTCAACATACTCTTGATGTATGGTTTCCTCGCCTTGTACCACGATCGCATAACCTCCGGTTTCCCGAATTGCCCTTAGACCCATGATGCCATCTTTGCCTGTGGGATTAAGTATTAAAGCGATGACTTTTTCTCGAAAGCTTCCAGCGACAGATTCAAACAACAAGTCAGCCGATGGCTTTGCAAAATGCACTAATTTAGACGGCAACAATGCCAAACTACCGTCAGGATTAACTAACACATGGTAACTTCTAGGGGCAATATAAACTGTCCCCGATCGCAATATATCTCCTGATGCTGCAAGTTTGACATTAAAGCTAGTACCACGACCAACGGTAGCTACTAACTCCTGATCTTGGTCGCCTTGCTGTGTCACAATAATCGCACTTTCAATGCCTTCTATCTGGGCTAAAACTTCCTTTAGATCCTTGGTATCGGCGGTCAGAGCGATCGCGATTACGTGCTTATTAGTGTCGTTGGCATATTCTGAGGGAGAAACTGAGCTTACTAAATTTTGCTTTTCTAATTGACCGTTGACAACAGCCAATTCTTCGCTACTATCGGACTTTAAAAGCATCTGGCGGACAAGCACCGCACTTTGTTGGCTGTCGTGGGCTTGGGTTTGAAAACGTTGGGCTGAGATAGTTTGACTGTTGGTCTGGGCGCGTTTAGCCATGCGATCGGTAAGGGCGGCTTTTTCTTCTAACGCCCTCAAGGCGCTCCATAAAGCTACTTCTAAAGCGTCGTTTTGTTCGGCAAGTAAGCTATTAATTGAGTAAGCATGACCTGTACGACAGCGAAAACGAACCAGCTTGCCTTCTTGCAATTCCCATAATGTACCGCTACATTCAGGACAAGCAAAGCCCGATGGTTTGCCAGGACGATTGGGGTTTTGCATGGTGTCTAAGTCAAAGTGGGCAATGTTTGCTTCCATTTCCAATAGCTGAGGTATGGGCGCTTTTGACTCTACAACAGGTTGGTCAGCTAAGTAGGTTAAAGTTTTAGCAATATCACCTACTTTAAGAATGTAATCTACATCAACATTTTCAATCGCACTGGTGGGCATTCCTGAATATAATGCTTCTTCTGGATCTTGAGCAATCGCTACTCCACCACGTTGCTTAATTACTGCTAGTCCTGCCGTACCATCATCTAGCAAGCCCGATAATATTACACCTACAACTCTTTGACCATAGCTACGGGCGGCGGTACGAAATAATGGATCGATGGCGGGGCGATGGCTGTTTTCCCGCGCACTTCTTGCTAGATGAATACAACGATCTTTAATTAATAAGTGTTTGTCAGAAGGGGCTACATAGATTCTTCCTGGGCTGATTACTTCGCCGTCGGTGGGATGACGTGCTTGCAGCGATGACAATTCTCCGTGCTGTTTGGCGATCGCCCGGTTCAAAATTGTGGGCAACATACTTTTGCCATGAACGGGAATATGTAGCACAATAAACACGGCGGCGGCTAAGTCTTGAGGTAAGCTACTTACCAGTTGACAGAGCGTTTCTACTCCCCCGGCAGAAGCGCCAACAACAATAATGTCATGTCCAGACATTTTATTAATTTTTCCTTGAATTTGCCTTAACTAAATTAAGACTAACCTAACTAAAGCTTTAACTTATACTATTTTAAAATTGTTATTGGCGGTTGCACTTCTACCTGACGAGGCAAACAAATGTAAAAAGTTGAGCCTTGCCCTAGGGTACTTTCTACAGTAATTGAACCTTGCATCATATCGACTAAGGATTTAATAATCGCAAGTCCCAATCCTGTACCTCCGTATTGTCTGGTACTCGTTTGATCGGCTTGTCTAAATTCTTCAAAAATATGTTCTAAGTCCGACTCAGCAATTCCCACGCCTGTATCTTGGACACCGATTAATATTTTGTTTGTCGCCGTTTCGCTGAGGCTAATTTCGACGCTGCCTAAATCGGTAAATTTGATGGCGTTGGAAAGCAAATTAACTAAAATTTGCCGCACTCGCGCACTGTCATTAATTACTATCGGACTACTAAGCTGGCGGCGAAACACGATAGGTAGCTGCTTTTGCTCGGCAAGGGGGCGAAGTTCAGCGATAGTAGTGGCAATTAATTTATTTAAGTCAAATTCCTCTTGCTTTAATTCCAAACGTCCAGCTTCGATTTTAGATAAGTCGAGGATGTCGTTAATTAGGGCTAAAAGATTTTTGCCATTATTCAAAATCCGCTCTACCATGTCGGCTTGCGCTGGAGAAAGGTTAGCTGTACGCTGTCGTAACAACACTTGGGCAAAGCCGATAACTGAATTCATGGGGGTACGCAGTTCGTGAGACATGGTAGCTAAAAACTGCGATTTTAGTCGCGCCGCCTCAATTAGCTGCAAGTTTTGCTGGGCAATTTGATTGTGAGTTGCTTCTAGTTCGTGGTTTTGTTGGGCTAAGATTTCGTTTTGCAAACCTAAACGTTCTTCTCGTTCTTCGAGGGCATTAATTAACTGCGCGTTGTTAATGGCGATCGCGGCTTGTTCCCCTACTGCCTCTAAAAGGTTGCGATCTTCCACATCAAAAGCCTCAGTATTGCGCCAATTGCCAATCAACATTACTCCCAGTCTCCCGGATGCCGCCGACTCAATAGCTACAGCATAAATTGACGCAGGTTCTTGCCGTGAAAGGGCTGGGGATGCTTTACTTTTTTTGACTAATTGGGCAGTTCCGGTAGAGAACACGCGATGGAGTAAATTAGCTTGAGTAGATAATAAATGTAAGTTTGCTCTTTCAATACCCGCCGTAGCCGTGAGTTCTAACTGCTGGCTTTGAGGATCGTGGAGAGAAATTATGGCAAACTCCGCCTCACCAATGCCATCACAAACGGCTGCCACCATTACTTGCAACAATCCCGGCAAGTTGGTCAAACGCTGGTTTAATAGGTTTGTGATGCGCTGCAATACTCTTAATTGTTGCTGTTGTTCGCCTAAAATAATAATTGCTCGGCGCAAATTTTCCCCAATATCAGTAGCCTGCTGATAAAGACGGGCGTTATCAACGGCTAAGGCGGCACGACGGGCTAAATCTTCCGCCCAGATTAAATCGTTTTGATCGTAGAGCCTTTGTCCGACTCCGCGCATTAAGCTAATCGCCCCCACCGTCCGTCCGCGTACTTTCAAAGGTACACACAACAACGAATTGAAGCCCAAACTCTCCATGATTTGCTGTTGCTCAGTATCCGCCATTGCCTTTTTAACTTCTGGGCTAATTTCTGAGTATAGTTGTGATTGCCCGTTCTTAATTACCTGAGATACACCAACTTTCGCTCTCAAATTGACTGGATAACTCCGCAACTGCGCTAACTGGGGCATTTTTGCGCCGTCTTTATGGGTTGAAGCTACCGGGCGCAGAGTCGAATTTTGGTCGAGGACATCTATAGTACACCAATCGGCTTGACCGCAAACGATCGCCATTGCCAAGTTGGTGAGAGTAGTTTTGTAGTCTAAAGAAGTGGCTAATAAGGCGCTGGCTTCGGCTAAAAATCGCTCTTGTTCTTCAATGCGCTTGCGTTCGGTGATATCCCAAAAAACCCCTACACTACCTCTTGTTTTGCCTTGTTCGTCAAATAAAGGTACAGAATTAGCGACTAACTTAATTTTTTCTGTACCTCCAGCAACGATTACGTCAAGTTCGCTATCAACTATATCAATGCCCTTATCAGTCGCTTGCTGCATAGGTAATTCTACTGCTTCTAGCTCTCTACCTTGGCTGTAAACTTTGTAGCTTGGGCGTTCGTCAACAGGAGCGCTTAACGAAATATTGGCGTTTACTGGTAAATGGAGGAGTGAGGCTAAAGCTGGATTGGCTTTGATATGCTGACATTGGGGATCATGGGCGATCGCAATTCCAATCGGAATCACGTCAAGTAGCGTCTGCATTTCAATTACTCGGCGCATTAAGTCTCGATTGAGTTTACCAATTTTGGCATCGGAGCGTTTGCGATCGCTTAAATCGATTACAAAGCAAATTGCTGTTGGTTCAACGCCTTGGACTAGCGCTCCGCCAATCAATACTGGTACGCGGCTGCTATCAGCACGGATGTATTCTTTTTCGTAGGGCCCAAATACACCTTGTGCTTTTAGCTCAGTAGCGGCTTTTTTGTCGGCTTTTTCGTACTCCTTGGGGGTAATTACTGACCCCTGCAATCGACCCAAGCGTAAGTCTTCAGCGCTGTAGCCCACCATACTTAAAAAAGCTGCATTAGCTTCAATTACTGTGCCTTGGGCGGTGACAATAATGCCAATGATATTTGCGTCGGCTAAACGTCTAAAGCGCAATTCACTAGCTTCTAAGGCTAATTGTAGTTGCTTCGATTCGGTAATGTCGCTAATAATTCCTGACATTCGCAACGGACAACCAGCGCGATCGCGTTGGGCTTTTCCTCTAGCGACGCAGTAACGGTATGATCCCGACGAATGTAAAATCCGAAACTCAGCTTCGCATTTGGCTCCGTTTTGCAGGTGATTGGTAAGGGCTTGACGAATTTTTGACCCATCATCAGGGTGCATTCGTGCCATTAAATTGTGGGGAGTGAGGTTAAATTGACTTCGTTCTTCGCCAATAATGTCTAACAGGCGATCGTTGCAATACACTTCGTTTGTAGAACAATACCAATCCCAAATCCCATCGTTTGCTCCTTCTAATACTAAACGATAGCGTTCTTCACTTTGTCTTAGTCGTTCATTAGCAACAGTCGCGGCTTGCTCCGCACGGTACAAACGTATAGCTTGACGTAAGATTTGATATAAGTTTTCGGGGGTAATTCTTGACTTGGGTAAGTAGTCAAAAGCTCCGGCTTTCATAACTTCTACGGCAATTCGTTCGTCTCCTTGCCCAGTGAGTACAATGATCGGAGTAGTAATACCCAAGGTGCGGATTTGTTGGACTAATTCTAAACCGTTGCCATCAGGAAGTAGATAATCAAGGAAGATACAATCAAAGGTTTGCGCTTTGACAATGGCGATCGCGCTGCTGCATTCGGTTACTTCTTGCCATGCCATTTCTACCCCCGCAGCAGAGAGACATCGCTTTACCGCCATGCGATCTACTTCATCGTCGTCTACTACCAGTATTTTGACAATCTCGTCCATGCTTTTTAGCTATTAGCTAATAGCTTTTTTTATAATAGTTATTATTTGGCTTTATGGTATTTCTACCAAACTCCAATATTTATTCATAGTTGCTACAGTTTCGACGAAGCTTGAAAAAGTTACTGGTTTTAAAATATATCCAGCTACATTGAGCTTATAAGCTTCTACTTTATCTTTATCTTCGTTTGATGTAGTTAAAACAATTACCGGAATTGATTGCAATTGCTCGTCGGCACGCAAGACTCGCAAAAATTCTATGCCATTCATTTTCGGCATATTCAAGTCAAGTAAGATTATTCTTCTTACTGGGGGTATAGTTGTTTCGGCGTTGCTACCTCTTAATATAGATAACGCTTCTATTCCATTAGAAGCAAAGAAAAGTGGGTTTGTAATGTTGTTTTTTTTAAATGCTCTTTGCACGTTCATTACATCCACTTCGTCATCTTCGACAAGCAGGATGTTGATCATTTTGTCTATCATTGTTTTAAGTATTACGTTATTGATTATCGTGAATAAAGTAATAAAAGCAATCAATCATTAGACAGGTTGAAGTTTTGGTAATTTAAAATATCTCAGGTAAAATTAGAGTTGTTTTGCCAATTTTTGCGCTTTTTTGCTTATTTATTCCAGCTAAAGCTAAACTTTGCTCCTTTGCCTTCAATTGACTCTATTTTTATTTTGCCCCCTTGATTTTCGACAATCTTTTTGACAATAGCTAAACCAATGCCAGTATTTTCAGTGCGATCGCGCGCTTCTAAAGTTTGAAAGATGCCAAAGATTTTTTCGTGGTATTCGGGCGCTATACCTTGCCCATCATCAGAAACCGCAAACTCGTAAGCCGAACCTAAGTCTTGACAAGAAATTTGTACTTTACCATCAAAACGGGGATGGTGCTTAATCGCGTTGCTAATCAAGTTAGAAAATACCTGTTCTAAGGGCAATCTCTCGGTAACTAAGGTTGGCATATTAGGGGCAATTTCAATAGTGAAGGAGTCGGGAGGAGCAAGAGAGTCAAGGATTTCGGCAAGGACAGAGGCGACAGAAACCGAGGATTTATCTGTAGATAGTCGCCCACTGCGAGAAAATTGTAGCAAACCATTAATCAAAGCTTCCATGCGATGAACGCGCCCCCGTAGCAAGTCCATTTGATGACGAGTTTCGTCAGTAAGGACATCGCTAATATCTTCCTCAATCCACTGAGAAAGATTAGCGATCGCCCGTAAAGGTGCTTTGAGGTCGTGAGAAGTGACGTAAGCAAACTGATCTAGTTCCTGATTGCGCTTTTCTAAAGCACTATTAGTTTGAGTCAAAATAGCTGTTAAGTAAGCTAATTCACTAGCACGAGAAGTTAGCGCCGCCTCAGTCGTTTTGCGCTCTTGAATATCAGTACACACCCCCACCCACTCGCGGATAGTACCATCATTAGTTATCACTGGCACACCCCGCACGGCAAAGTAACGATAGCTGCCATCTGTGGCGCGAATCCGGTATTCGGTATCGTAGAGACTTGTTGTTTGCAAAGCTTGATTCCAGGCGCTGGTGGTATGCGATCTGTCGTCTGGATGCAACGCCGCCAACCAGCCCCAGCCTTTAACTTCGGCTTCGCTTTGACCTGTATAATTTCTCCAGTGGGGCATATCCACAACTTGCCCCTGCGCGTCGGTTGTCCAAACAATTTGCGAAGTAGCAATGACTAAAGATCGATACCGTTCTTCGCTCTGTTGCAGGGCTTCTAGGGAGTTGTAGTGATTTTTACTAGCAACGGCCTCTGTGGCGGCTTGCTCTAAAACAGATAATTCCTCTACTGGGGCTGTACGATTGCGTACTCGTTGTTCTAATTCGGCATTAAAAACGCTCAATCCGGCGATTGCCTTAGTACGACTGGTAATATCTGTAACTAAAGAAGTTACCCCAACTATATTACCATCGCTATTAATTAATGGTTGGTTGTACCATTCACAAACAATTACTTTCCCTTCTTTAGTAAGGTTTTCGTTAATGCTGCAAGTACCGCCTCTTTGTTGGATAAGTTCGCCCCAAATTTGATTAACTTGCTCTAAACTACCTGCGGTGATAATCAAACTTGCGGCATGACGATCGATGGCTTCGCGGCTACAGTAACCAAAAATTGCTTCGGCGGCAGCATCCCACTTGACTACCTCAAAATTTAGATTCCACTCAATTACTGCTAGAGGAGTTTGCTGTAAGGCGGTGAAATGATCTCGAGGCAAGGGTTCGAGCAAACTAAAGTTGGGCTGACAACAGACTACCCAATTATCTTTTACAGGTGTACCTTGCTCTAAAAAAGAATTATAACTACTATCAGGCGCTTGAAGACGGTAGATAATTTGATAGGGCTGATTATTGCTGATAGCTTGTTGCCTAGTTGCCAGTAGGCGATCGCGATCTTGGGGGTGCAAACTTTGCTCAAATCCCCAGCCTAATAACTCCAATTCACTCAGTTGTTCGCTACTCATCAAAAATATGTATTATAAAGGGCAAAACCTAACCACCTTTTAGTAAACCTCTGGCGCGAATGTCGGAAAGCCCCCTAAATCCACGTTAGGTGCTACAACGGAGGGAACCTCCGCAACGCACTTGCTCCCCAACTTTGGGGGACTTTAAACTCCAGTTCCCCCAGATTTGGGGGGTTAAAACTTAACCACTTTTTAGTTAATACGATTTTAGAGCAATAATTATATATACTCTAAATTTGATACTCTAGTAGACGCGATCTACTCCTAAAAGCTAAAGGAATAATAATTTTCTGTATTATTAAAATACCAATAAGATTAGGGCAAATAGATTGTATTGCTTAAATGGAGAATAGATCGCCCTTTGACTTTCTATAAATTCGATGGTTTTAAAGTAAAGCATAGTAAACACGGCGGACGTTGATAATGAGTAAGATTCGCGTTGCATTAATTGAAGACCACGATCTCACTCGTGTGGGGATTAGAACTGCATTGCAGCAGCGTCAAGAGATTGAAGTAGTGGGGGAAGCAGCTAATGCTAGTGACGGGCTAAAACTGCTAGAAGCAGAACGTCCAGATATTGCCATTGTTGATATTGGCTTACCGGATAAAGATGGAATTGAGCTAACAAGGCAATTGAAAGCTAGTCAAGATGCTAATGACGAATCAAGAACTAAGGTGTTGATTTTGACACTGCGCGACAACAAAGAAGCGGTACTAGCAGCTTTTGCGGCGGGGGCTGACTCTTATTGCATGAAGGATATTAGTTTTGATAATTTGCTCGAAGCCTTGCGCGTCACGCATAGTGGCAATGCGTGGATCGATCCAGCGATCGCCCGAATTGTACTGCAACAAGCCCAGCAAACCCCTGAAGGAATTACAGAAAATGCGATCGCTGATGGCAAAACTGTATCTATTAATGCTGCCGATGCAGAGTACGATCAAATGATTGCGGCTTACCCGCTCACAGAAAGAGAATTAGAAGTTTTGCAGCTAATTGTCGAAGGTTGTAGCAATGCCATAATTGCCGAGAAGCTTTATATTACTGTAGGCACAGTAAAAACTCACGTTAGAAATATTCTCAATAAATTGTGCGCCGATGACCGCACCCAGGCGGCGGTAAGGGCTTTACGTTCTGGTTTGGTGGGGTAGATCCCCCCTAACCCCCCTTAAAAAAGGGGGAAAATATTTGTAAAAAGGGGAGAAATATGTCTAAAAAAGGGGAATATTTAACGGCGGAGATTGAGTAATTCTTGGGGAGAAGCGAGAAGCTTTACGGTTATAGAGACAATTTGTTGCTGAGAATTGAGGATAAATAGCCAAGATACGTTTACGCCAAATAAAGGCATTTGAACCTTGCCGTTGACGCGAAGTTGGACTAAATCATTTTCTTGGCTTTCGATAATGCCTTGATCGGGTTCAGCTTTGAGTCCTAGCGCCTCTTGCTGGAGGTAAGATGCGATCGCGTCCTTGCCCACGATACCCGATTCAAAAGGTGCGTACATCACGCCATCAGGGGCAAATAAAGCCGCAGTAGAGCAAAAATCCCCAGCATTTAGTAGTTCAAAGTAGTGTGAGATTGTCGGGTTGTTGATGCCTGCAATAGTTTGAGTAGATATATCGGTTTGCATAGAATCTTCTTTAGGAAAAAAATAGATAGGTTCTAGATTATCTATAAAGTCAGGGTAAAACCTAGTTCCTAAAGAGAGATTGAGGGGATCTATTAAGTGGAGATGCCATCGTACCCACTGCAATGATACGGCAATTGCTAACTAAGCCAGTGCGATCGCGCCTTTACTTCTAACACAGTGATATTGACACAATCAACCTCATAATGCTATGACAGCATCCCTTATCCTCACGAGTACGCAAATCAAAGATAAAGCTTTAGAAATTGGATTTCATCAAGTAGGAATTGCCAAGGTAGATAATACTGACGTAGAAGTGCAGCACTTGCAAGAGTGGCTAAACAAAGGTTATCAAGCAGATATGGCATGGATGAATGACCCCAAACGCCAAAATATTCGCGCACTTATGCCGGAAGCGTTGAGTATTATTTGTGTAGCGTTAAATTATTACACCCCGCACCAACGCCCAAATAGTCCCGAATATGCCAAGATTTCCCGCTATGGTTGGGGACGAGACTATCATAAGGTGATGGCTAAAAAGTTAAAAGCTTTAAATAACTGGTTGCAAACTTATCCCGATGTGCGATCGCGTTACGCTTCAGATACTGCACCAATTCAAGATAAAGTTTGGGCGCAAAAAGCTGGAATTGGCTGGATCGCCAAAAATGGGAATGTTATTACTAGAGAATACGGATCTTGGGTATTTTTGGGAGAAATTCTCACAAACCTAGACTTAACGCCCGATATCGCCCATACTGAACACTGTGGTAGTTGTACTCGTTGCCTTGATGCTTGTCCAACAAGTGCGATCGCCGCGCCTTTTGTTGTCGATGCCAATCGCTGCATTGCTTATCATACAATTGAAAACCGTGAGGAAAAGTTACCTGAAGCAATTTCTGCTCATCTTCAAGGATGGGTAAGTGGTTGCGATATCTGTCAAGATGTATGTCCTTGGAATCAGCGCTTTGCGAAAGAAACTGATATAGTCGAATTTCAACCTTACCCGGAAAATGTCGCACCTACATTAACTCAGTTAGCAGAAATTTCTAATGAGGAGTGGGATAGACGCTTTACAGCTTCAGCATTGCGACGCATTAAACCCCAAATGTTGCGCAGAAATGCCCAAGCAAATTTATCCATAGCTACTCCCAAGGACGATCAACAAATTTTTCAACAACCATGAATCCAAAAGTCATTATTTTTGATTTTGATGGTACTATTGCCGACTCTTTAGAGACGCTAGTTAATATTAGCAACCGTTTGGCTATGCAATTTGGTTATAAACAAACTAGCCTTGCTGAACTTGCTCAAATGCAGAATTTAACTTCTAGAGAAATTATTAAGCAATCTGGTATTTCAATTTTTAAGGTTCCTTTTCTAGTCAAAAAGGTTAAAGCCGAATTGAGTTTTGAAGTCAAAACTTTAAATTTATTTCCTGGGATGAAGGAAACATTAATTGAACTACATAAACTAGGTCATAAGTTAGTAATTATTAGTTCTAATTCAAAAAGTAATATTTTGGCATTTTTAGAATACAATAACTTAACTGAGATATTTTATTATATTTATTCTGGTTCAACAATTTTTGGCAAAGATAAAGTAATTAATAGATTTATTAGGCAAGAGAGTATTGATGTTAAAGATGTAATTTATGTAGGGGATGAGACTAGAGACATTGAGTCAGCTAAAAAAAGTAAAGTAATTGCGATCGCCGTAAGTTGGGGCTTTAATACTAAAGAAGTATTAATAAAGCAGAACCCAGATTATTTAATCGATCAACCGGGTCAATTGAGAGATATTCTTAAAAAGCAAGAGCTTATTATAAAGTAATAATTGCGCTGATTTTTTTACGTTTTCAAGCGCAATTATTGATCCTTAGTTACCAGGCTGACCTTTTTCTAAAGCTTTCTGGATGAGATCGTCATCGACATTACCCGCCGCACCTGTGGGAGCGCTAACATCTTTTGCCATCGCCATATAATCGCTAGGATCGCCTGTAGACTGGGTTTCTGATTTTGTTTCCGATGGAGTTGTAGTAGCAAACTGATGTGCAGTAGCTTCATCCGCAGCTTCCGCACCTGCGGGAGTGCGATCAATATCGCTAACGCTAAATTGTTGGGCGGCGGCGTAGTCTGCATCAATATCAACAGAGGGCATTTTTTCTTTTCCTTCCGTCATACTTTCAGCAGTTAATTGGGCATCTTGAGTTGTAGCTTGAGTAGCATCGGGCTTAATTTCGTCAGGCATAGCAACAAATCCGAGAATAATTTTTATTGGTGAAGTTATCCTACCAAAGTAATCGCCTATTTCCATAACCCCATTAAGATAGATTTTTTGATGACGATAAAATTGCTGGCAAATAATAAAAATCTCTCTATTGGAGGGCGAATTAAAGTATTAGTTTCTGTTAAGTCTAAGCAATAGGTAATTTAATTTAAAGTTGAGATAAATTATGGCTTCAAGTCATCCAGCAAATCAGCCTCAAGCACTCACAGGCGAAACCAAAGATGCGGTAAAAGCTTTTGAAAGTTTGGATACCGATGCTAAGTTAGCTGTATTTTATTTTATTTACGAAAAGATGGGAGAGTCTATTACTCCAGCCGCTCCAGGAGCAACAGAGCCAGAATTAGCGCCAAGATTGTTGGGTGATTATTACAACTATTCAAAAGACGATCAGTTAGCAATTATGCGGCAGATTGTGAGTTGCGAAGACACAGATTATTCTCGTGCCTACGGAGCATTGAAAGAGAATAATCAATTAATGGTTTGGTATGCTTGGGCGCAAGGGATGGGGGATACAGTGGTAGGAATGCCACAAAACTATGAAAGAACGCAAGCTTTAAATGGTGTATTGTCGCAGATCGAAGCATTGAACTTTGACGATCAAATTTCCGTATTGCGAACAATTGCTGGAGATATGGGTTGTAGCGACGTGCAGCCAATTGAAACTCAGGCGCAGACGGGGAAGACTTCAAGTTTTTAAAATGGGTAATGGGTAATGGGTAATGGGTAATATTAATTAGCCATTACCCTGCTACTTGTCCAATTTCTGCGGGAGTAAGGTGGGAGTGGACAACTTGCCCATCACGAAACCAGACTACGCGGCGTGTTTGCCGGGCAACATCAGATTCGTGAGTAACCATGACGATAGTAATTCCTGTATCATTAAGTTCACTAAAGATGTCCATTACTTCAGTAGTAGTGCGGGAATCGAGAGCGCCCGTAGGTTCATCTGCTAGGAGTAAAACAGGACGATTAACGATCGCACGGGCTATAGCAACCCGTTGTTGTTGACCGCCAGACAATTGATTAGGGCGATTATTGAGGCGATTTTCTAGCCCAACACGCTGGAGAGCAATAGTTGCGCGATCGCGTCTTTCTTTAGCATTAATGCCTGCATAAACCATAGGCAACATGACATTTTCCAGGGCGCTAAGTTGGGCTAAGAGGTGAAATTGTTGAAAGACAAAGCCAATTTTAAGATTGCGAATACTAGCCAAATCGCCGTCATCCAAAGCAGCAACATCAACATTATCGAGGTAGTAGTGTCCGCTTGTCGGGCGATCAAGACAGCCAATGACATTCATAGCTGTAGACTTACCGGAACCCGAAGCGCCCATAATGGCGCAATACTCGCCAGATTCGACAGTTAGATTGACATCAGCTAGGGCGTGTACCTCTGTTTCGCCAGCACCGTAGACCTTAGAAATATTTTCGAGACGAATAATTGCCGAAGTAGGAATATTTGGAACAATTTGAGCTACAAATTTGTTTTCTAACATTAGTTTAAATAGAATTATTTACTATACATTTTGGCTAAATTGCACCTTAATAAATTGAAATTTGTGAACGTTGAATTTCTCTAAGCCCTTGGCATAATTTTATCAACACTAGCAGAGATTTGAGGGTTTTCTTAAGTAACTACATCCCAGCACTGAATTAGTCTATCCAGAGTAGAGGTATGGATAGACTAATTAAACCGAAAATCCTTACCAGTGCGGTAAGTCGGCAATTAAGGTTTCTGCGGCTTGACTATCTAAAGGCTTAGAGAAAAAGTAACCCTGTCCCTGCGCCTGGGTGCTGCATATCTCTCTCAATTGTCCCAGTTGTTCCTCTGTCTCTACTCCTTCGGCCACTACATCTATGCCTAACTTATTCGCTAACATCACAATAGTCTGAACAATTGCTGAATCTTCGCCATCAACCCCCATCCGACTGATGAATGACCGATCAATTTTTAAGGCATTCACTGGAAAGCGTTGAAGATAACTTAAAGATGAATAGCCTGTACCAAAATCATCAATATATATTTGAACACCTATGCTTCTCAATTGCAAAAGCATAGTAGCGGAGGTTTCGGAATTTTCCATAATTGCGCTTTCAGTAATCTCTAGCTTCAAACTACAAGGATCAAGGTCACTTTCTGCCAGTATTTGCTCAATTTGCTCAATCAAATTAGGTTGTAAAAACTGTTTGCTCGAGAGATTAACGCTGATGGTCAAAGGGGGAGTCGTGGGAAAGCGCTCTTGCCAAGCACGGGTCTGATAGCAAGCCGAGCGAAGTACCCAGTATCCCAGAGGAACAATCAATCTTGTTTCTTCGGCTATGGGTATGAAATCGGCAGGAGACAACAAACCTCGGCTTGGATGTTGCCAACGTAGCAAAGCTTCAAAGCCTGTAATCTTCCCACTTGTTAAAGATACAATCGGCTGGTAATGAACCTGAAATTCCTGCTTCATCTCTAAGGGCGTTCCTAGACCCAGATCGCCTTTGGAGTAGCTGGGTATGGCTAAAGATTGAACAGCCCGCCGGAGGTCATTTTCTAACTGCAAGAGTGTAACTGCCCTCAGATGCATAGTTTTGTCGAAAACCCGATAGCAGGCTTTACCACTTGCCTTAGCTCGATACATTGCTGTATCCGCATCGCGTAAAATATCCTCTAGCTGTTCATCACCCGTTGGACTCGAAACAATACCAATACTTGTGGTAATAAATACTTCATGTGCGCCTAAACTGAAAGGTTCGCTCAGTGATGTTTGAATTCGCTCGGCAACATCAGTCGCTTCTGTAATGTCTTTGATGTCTTCAAGCAGAATTGTGAACTCGTCTCCTCCTAGTCGGGACAAAGTATCTCCAGAGCGCAAGCAGTGTTTCAGCCTTTCGGCAACGGTAATTAGTAAGCGATCTCCACTTAGATGTCCGAGGCTATCGTTAATAACTTTGAAACGATCTAAATCCACAAATAGGACAGCAAATATAGAATTCTCATGCCGTTTTACTCGCTCAACGGCATGACCTAGTCGATCCATAAATAAAGCTCGGTTGGGTAAACCTGTTAGGGCATCATGGAAAGCGTCATGGAGTAGTTGTAACTCCGCTAACTTACGCCCTGTAACATCAGTTTGACAGCCTGCAATGCGATAGGCTTTCCCCTTTGAATCTCGAACTGCTAGTCCCCGGTTCAACATCCAGCGATAAGTACCATTTTGATGCAAAATCCGGTATTCACTCTCAAAGTGAGGGGTCAATCCTTCAATGTGGGTTGAAAATTCTATCTTAAATCGCTCGATTTCATCAGGATGCACTAGGTTAAACCATGCTTCTGGGGTGTTACAAAACTGCTCATCGTTGCCGAGCATGGACTGCCAACGGGAGGAAAAATAGATCTGGTTTGTTTTCAGATTCCAGTCCCATAGTCCGTCTTGAGCGCCACTTACAGCCAATGTATAACGTTCTTCGCTTACTCTTAGTGCGGCTTCAACCTGCTGGCGCTCAACAATCTCGCTTCGCAGTAACTGGTTAGTCGTTCTTAATTCACGAGTTCGCTCCGCTACTTTGATTTCAAGTTCGTTCTTTGCTTTTTGTAAGGCGGATTCTGCCCGTTGGCGATTGATTAGTTCAGTTTGGGTTTGCAAATATAATTCTGACTGCTGGATAGCGATCGCCATATGGGTTGCTAGTTGTTCCAACAAATCAATTTCCCAAAGTTGCCATCGTCGTGGTGCTGAACAGTGATGGGCAATCAGCAGTCCCCACAAATTGTCGCCTTGGAGAATAGGGACTACTAAGTTGGATCTGACCTGAAATCGAGCTAGTAATTCAACGTGACACCGAGCGATATTTTCTGTATAAATATCCTCTATAGCTCGGACGCGACCCTGCTGGTAAGGCTGTACCTGAGCCTCTGTAGTAAAGCAAGTGTCTTGGATTAATGCCCCCAAAGTAGATGACCAATCTGAGCCTACAGATTCTACAACCACAATACCGCTCCAATCTGGCTCAAAGCGGTAGATAACCACCCGATCTGTCTGGAGAAATTGTCGGACTTCCGCCACTGCGGTGTTAAGAACTTCGTCCAGATTAAGAGATTGACGGATACGGAGGGCAATCTTGGCTAAAATCCGCTCATAGTTAATCGGTAGTAAGTTCAGCGTGGGCTTCTGCACATGGTTATCAAGTTGCATAATTTGTGCTGCAATTAGGTCTATATTATCATTCCCAATTGTGACCATATCTAACCACAACTAAAGAAAGTTCAGTATAAATACGGTGATTCAGTAAGAGTTTGGATAGGGATAACTTGAACAGCGTCTCCCTTTAGAAGTGAGAAAAAATGTACATAAATGCTAATATGTTGTCCTAAACATGAGTTTGTGAGAAAAAGGCAGAAGTAAATTTTAGATACCTGTTTATTTATGACTGCTATTCTGCCCCAAGCTCAAGCTCTAGTTTCTAAATTGGTAAATTTAGTGCCAATATGCCATCAACAAGATAGTCTGCAAGCACTACTAAGTTTATTTCTAGAAGGGCAAGGCGTTCTTTTGCCCGAATACAAAAGACTTGCAGATTTATTGACAGACATTTTATAGGGGGTCTACCCCCCAAGTCTTGGTTTTTCCTAAGACAAACTGAATGCAGAAGAATAGCGGGTTTATTGAGAGACATTTTGCAGGGGGTTTGGGGGAGGCAAAAAGCGGTGTAGCTTTGCTTCCCGCTTTGTTGGCGTTGGGTTTGGGGGGCAGACCCCCCATATTTGGTTTTTCTTAGCAAAAGATATCAACTCTAAGCGCTTCGCAAAGCAACAATCGGGTCAAGTTGAGCCGCCCGACGAGCAGGAATAACGCCAAAAAACAACCCAATCCCACCAGAGACCCCCACAGCCATAGCGATCGCCACCGAAGAAATCCCAGCTTCAAGAGGAGATAGCGCCCCAACTACTAATATGCCGCCAACACCCAAAGCCGTACCAAGCAAACCCCCGGCGGCGGAAAGAATCACAGCTTCAATAATAAACTGCACCAAAATATCTTGTTGAGTAGCGCCAATAGCCTTACGCAGTCCAATTTCCTGAGTACGTTCAGTTACAGAAACCAGCATAATATTCATAATACCAATGCCGCCGACAAACAGAGAAATAGAAGCGATCGCCCCAAGCATAATAGTTAAAGCGCCAGTAACTTTATCAACCGTTTCTAGAGCATCTTTTTGGGAACGAATAGTAAAATCATCTTCACCATTAAGCTTATGACGCAGCCGCAGTAAGTTACGCAATTGAAACTCCGCCGCTTCCACACTTTCAGTATTTTTAGCAGAAGCAACTAAATAAGTTAAAGGAATGCCATAGGGAGAAGTCCGCCCGACAATGCGATTTGCCATAGTAGTAATCGGGACAAAAGCCGCATCATCGTAATCTGTACCAAAGCCCGATCCTTTAGATTCAAGCACACCTACTATTTGATAGGTAGCATTTTTGAGGCGTATTTGCTGACCGATAGGAGAAGAAGTAGTAAATAGGCGCGCAGCTAAATCTGAGCCGAGGACGGCAACTTGATTACTGCGATTCGTGTCTATTTGGGTAATAAATCGCCCTAAGCGAGTTTCAAAATCGCGTACCGTCAGAAAGCTAGGAGTAGTGCCAATTACGCTAATATCGGTGTTTTTGTTACGGTAAGTAGCTACGGCTCTACTATTGACTTCGGGGGCGACTCCCATTACGCTGGGAACTTGATTTGCGATCGCCTCCGCATCAGCTAATACTAAAGTTTTGGGTAAATCGAAAGTAATGCGTTGAGTTTCTCGATTGCCGGGAATTACAAATAAAACGTTTGGCCCCAGAGATTCTAATTCCCCCGCAATATACTTTTGCGCTCCTTCGCCAATGCCAATCATGGCTATTACCGAAGCGTTACCGATGATAATGCCTAGCATTGTGAGACTGCTCCGCAATTTGTTAGCAAGCAGAGTAGTCACCGCCATTTTGACGCTTTCTACAGGATTCATTAGTTTTTACCGTCTAGTTTGTAATTAGGGGGAGGAGAAAGAAAAATGCGATCGCCTGTTTTAACTCCTGATACAATTTGAGTTTTATCTTTAATCGCCGAGCCAATTTCTACCGGGCTAAACCTTGCTTGTTTTTTATCATCAGGAATTAATACCCCAGTTTGTCCTTTTTTATCGGTGACAATGGCGGCGGTGGGTACTACCAAAGCATCTTGGACGACGGCTCCCACAATAGTTAAATCGACATTCATCCCTGATTTTAATTGCTCTTGACCTGTAGTTAAAGCAATCCGTACTTGAAAAGAAGTTACATTTTGTTCTACTACCGCCTCCGGGGAGATTAGCCGGACTTTGCCTTTAAATACTTGATTTGGGTAAGCATCAGCAACAATTTCTACTATTCTGCCTTGCTTAACTTGTCCGATATCAACTTCAGGTATTTGGGCGAGGACTTCTAAGCCGCGAGATACAGCCACAATGGAGGATGAAGTTGCGGAAGCCGTGTTAGAGGCGGAAGTTGTGGGAGTTACAAACGCGCCAACAGTAGCGTATTTTTGGGTAACTATGCCAGAAAAAGGAGCGCGAATAATTGTGTCATCTAGCTGCACTTGTACGGCTTTAAGTTCGCTTTGAGCGGCGGCTACTGATGCCTCAAATTGGTCTATTTGTTCGGGACGCGAACCATTTTGTAATTGCTGCAATGCTTGCTCTGCTTCAGTGACGGCGGCTTTTTTTTGGTCAATTTCTTCGGTGCGGCTGCCGTTTTTAATGTCTATAAGCCGTCTTTGAACTTCAAGTAAGTTGGCTTTGGCGCTTCTGTCGTCAGCAATTACTTCGTCTAGAGTGTCTTGGGAAATTGCCCCAGAAGTTGCTAAGTTGCGGTTGCGCTGAACTCGGCTAGAAGTGAGGTTTACTCGCGCTCTAGCTGCTTCTACTTGGGCTTGGGCTTGGGCAATTTCTTCGGGACGGTTGCCTGTACGAGCTTGGTTTAGTTGCGCCCGTGATTGGTTCAGACGCGCCCTAGATTGGGCAATTTCTTCAGGGCGGGTTCCGGCGCGCGCTTCGGCTAGTTGGGCGCGGACTTGGGCGAGATTAGCGCGGGCTTTGCTTAGTTGCGCCTGTAAGTTGGAGTCGTCCATCCGGGCGATAATTTGCCCTTGCTCTACTTTATCTCCTTGCTCTACCAAAAGTTGCGCTAATACGCCGGAGTTTTTAGGGCTAAGGTTAACGCTTTGTACTGGTACAACTTTGCCACTGGCGCTAATGCGGAGGGTGACATCGGAAGATACTACGGGGACGGTTAAGGATGCGATATCTAGTTTGGGCGAGGCTTGTCTATTTATCGCCCAGTAAGTCGTCCCGCTCGCTAAAATACTAGCGCTTAATAGTCCGATGAACCACTTAGACGGATGTTTGACTTTGCCAATAAAAGGAATTTGGATCGGGGTGGTCATGCAATAACTCACTGAAAAATTAGCAAGCTGTAAGGAATTGATTATTTAAAGGCTTTTTAGGAAAAACCAGGAATTGGGGGTCTGCCCCCCAAACCCAACGCCAACAAAGCGGGAAGCAGAGCTACACCGCTTTTTGCCTCCCCATCAGGGGACGGTTGCCTCCCCCAAACCCCCTGCAAAATGTCTCTCAATGGTGCGTTGGAGAGGGTTTGAGGTAGTTGTATGTTGGTTTGTATCTTTATTTTAACAATTTGCGAAGCTTTGCGATCGCGCTATGCAGGTGATAATTACCGTTATTATTACTCTAACTCACTGCTACAAGGCTGTTAACTCTAGTGTAATTCCACTATTAACAATTTGAGCTTTGCTTACTAGAACGTAGAAATAGGTTCAATAAGCAATCGCAAAGCCATTCTCTGCAAAGAATTGAACAGCGCAGGGCAGAATTTTAGCCACTTTCTGTTGACGGTAAAAAAATCATTCAATCTCCTGCGGCGAACTTAAATGCGCCGATAACGCCTTCTTTAGGAAGTATCGGCTGTGTTCTTCTGGAAAACCTGGTAGTTCTCCAAAAACAACATATCCCCGCTTCTGGTAAAACTCTGGCGCTTGAAAACTAAAAGTGTCCAAATAGGCGTATTGACATCCTCGCCGCACAGCCTCTTGTTCGGCCGCCGCCAGAACAGCATCACCGTATCCTTGTTTACGCCAAGATTCATGTATCCAGAAAAGATCAACGTATAACCATTGCCAGTATGTCGATCCAAGTAATCCACCAACCAAATTCTCGTCTGCTTCTCGCAAGAAGATCGTTAACGGTTTGTAGTTTGCTTCGCCCGCACGCCGACTGTTGAATTTGAGAAGCTGCTGCAAGATAAACTCTCTTTCATCAGGGGTTGGAGTCTCGGCAATCTCAATATTGAGCATGGCAATTGTCTTCCTACGCTTAAATCATTGTAGTTACAATAAGAATAAAGTAGTACAAAGAAAAAGTGACTGTTTCTGAGCATTGGCAACAACGGGTTGGTTCTCAACGAGATTGGGTTTGGCGCGGTTGGCAAACTCGTTATACTTATGTGCGATCGCCTCAAAAAACAAGTACGCCACTAATTTTACTGCACGGGTTTGGTACTTCTATTGGTCACTGGCGCAACAATTTAACGGTTTTGGGCGCATCTCATACGGTTTATGCTCTGGATATGCTGGGTTTTGGCGCTTCGGAAAAACCCGCGATTAATTACAATGTCGAGCTTTGGGTTGAGCAAGTTTATGATTTTTGGCGGACTTTTATTAATACTCCGGTTGTATTAGTGGGTAATTCTACAGGTTCGTTAGTAACTTTAACTCTTGCTGCAACTTACCCGGAAATGGTTGCAGGTATCGCTATGCTGAGTTTGCCCGATTTGTCTGTCCGCGAGGAAGCTGTACCTAAATTTCTGCGCCCAATTGTCTCCAATCTTGAAAGTTTGGTGGCTTCAAAGCTATTATTTAAAACTGTTTTTCGTGTAGTCAATAGACCGGGAATTGTCAAAAAGTGGGCCGCTATGGCTTATTCTAATCCGGCGGCGGTGACGGATGAGTTAGTTGATATTCTCCTTGCTCCCGCGCAAGATCGAGGTAGTGCTAATGCTTTTGCAGGAATTCTAAAAGCAATGGTTGGTGCGGGTTTTGCCCCAAAAGTACAAAATGTGTTGCCGAGCTTAAAAGTACCTATATTATTAATTTGGGGACAGCAAGATCGCATGGTTCCTCACAGTTTTGCCCGTCAGTTTGCTGACTACAACCCACAGTACGCCCAGCTAGTTAGTTTAGAAAATGTTGGGCATTGTCCCCATGATGAATGTCCCGATATTGTAAATCAAGCCCTTTTAGACTGGATTAGTGGTTTTAGCAAGGCTGGGGGCGGTTCTTTGGGCTTGGGTAACCTTTGCAGCTAGTAATAGGCTGAGGCTGTCGATAATATGGTTACTTTCGGCTACGGCTTGGTTTGCTCCTTGGGCGAAGGTGCTGGAAGTAGCGGCAAATTCGCGCTTTAAGGCGGCTTCGTCTTGGTTTTCTACTAATTGGGCGAGGCGGCTGTAAGTTTCTACTAATCTGGTAATGGCTTGACGGCGTTCTGTGGCGGCGGACATGATATCAACAGATAAAGCTGGATCTTGAGCGAATAAACGGCTAACTATATCAATTTCTAAGCGGTAAAGTGGGCTAGAAAATTCTAGGCTACGGCTGATGTCAATGCCTTCTTCGGCTAAGAATACGCCTAGGCTAAAGGTTGTAAAGTGCCTGATTGCCTGAATTGCTACCATCATGCGATCATGTTCTTCGGGCGTACAAGCGATTAGTTTACCGCCACTACTTTCAATTAAGTCTAGTAGCCATTTGAAGACTTGCTCTTGACGACCTGGACAAACTATAACGTTTTGCGACAAAAATGACTGGACTCCAGGGCCGAACATGGGATGCAGGCTTAAAACAGGCCCTTTGTGCTGCTTGAGTAGTTCTTGGACTATGGGAGTTTTAACGCTGGTAATGTCTGCTAAAGCTGTATCTGCTTTGAGGTAAGGCGCGGCTTGTTGAATTACGCTGATGGTGTATTCGATGGGAACGCAAACTAATACTAATTCGGCTTTTCCTAATAATTGTGGCGCTTCGTCCCAGTTATTATGTTCGAGAACGCTAACGTCGTGTCCAGCATGAGATAGTTGTTGGCTGAAAAAACTTCCTAGTTTGCCATTACCACCGATTATAGTAACTTTTCGGGGTTTGGCACTGGTAAAGGAAGTAGAGGAAGCGATCGCCGCCGCGCAGCTAATTGTAATGCTTTTCCAAACAAATTCTGGCACGCCAGCTTGATTTAATAGTTGGGTAATATCGCCGGATTCTGCTTGTATAGGCAATGAATCATTTAAAATCGCAATTCTTTTACTGAGTAAGTTAATTATTTCTTGATCGATTTCCTTGAGACTCAAAGGCATCATGTTGAGATTGCGGGGTACGGTGAATTGAAAAAAAAGGGGAAATTAATCCCCTAATTTTTGATGTCAGCGCAAAAAATGGACTAATTGCTCTAATTTTGACCACGCTGCACCACTGCGGAGAATGTCATGGGCGATCGCAATTCCTTTGTTATATTCCTCTGATGTAATTGCTTTCCCGACATAAAGCGCTAAGGCGGCGTTTAAAGCTACAACATTTTGTTGTGCTTCTGTACCTTTCCCTTGAAGTACGTTTTTGAGAATTTGAGCATTTTCCCCTACGTCTCCCCCTCTAATCTCGTCAGTTGCGGCTTTTTGCAAACCAAGTTCTTCAACATCTAACGTCATTAAACGGACTTGATTATTTTCGAGTACCGCCAAATCGTTAATATCTGCTAACCCTGCTTCATCTAGCTTTTCTCTACCGTGAACAACGATCGCTCTTTCTATTCCTAATTGCGATAAAGCACGAGCAATTGTCTCTACTAAACTAGGATCGCTAACGCCGATAATTTGCCCCGTAGGCTGCATCGGATTAACTAAAGGTCCTAGTAAATTAAAAACTGTCCGCACCTTTAAAGTTTTGCGTAACCCGGCTACAGCCTTTAGCGCCGGATGCCAACCGGGAGCAAATAAAAATGTAATTCCTACTTCCTCAACGGCGGCGGTTACTTTTTCAACTTCGGAATTGAGGTTGATTCCTAAAGCCTCTAATACGTCGGCAGAACCCGTTTTACTAGAAGCTGAACGATTACCGTGTTTGGCGACTTTCACCCCGGCGGCGGCGGCTACAAAGGCTACTGCTGTAGAAATATTGAAGGTAGATGCCCCGTCCCCTCCCGTCCCGCAGGTGTCAATCAACGGTGTGGAACTGGGGATGCCTTTACTAATGGCGGATTGGGCGTGCAGCACTTGTGCCATTCCTACTAATTCAGTGGCGGTTACGCCTTTAGCTTGGATGGCGGCGAGAATTGCTCCCGATAGTACGGGCGGAATTGCCTTGGTTAACCAACCTTGCATCAAATCAGCAGCCGTCGGAATGCTGAGACTTTGCCCTGCTAGTAATTGTTCTAATAACTTAGGCCATTCAATCTCACTCGGTGCAATTATATTGTCAACGGTTGCTTGGGTTACAGCTATCATGGCGATTTTTTGTTTATTTTATTAACCGTCTTTGTGCAATGCTTTGGCTACTGTTTGGACATCTTTATCGCCACGCCCGGAACAGTTAATTACAATTTTGGGGCTACCTGTCAGTTGAGGACAAAGAGTGTCTAAATAAGCGATCGCATGAGCGGTTTCTAAAGCAGGAATAATCCCTTCTTGCTGCGATAGTAATTGCAATGCGTCCAATGCCTGCTGGTCGGTAACGCTGTAGTATTCGGCGCGTCCTAGTTCTTTGAGGTAACTATGCTCTGGGCCGACTCCGGGATAGTCTAATCCGGCGCTAATTGAGTGGGCTTCAACTACTTGTCCATCATTGTCTTGCAACAAATAACTCATTGCGCCATGTAGTACGCCAACTCGTCCTTTAGTTAAAGTGGCGGCGTGTTTGTCTGTTTCTACACCTTCTCCGGCGGCTTCAACCCCAATCATTCTGACGCTGGAGTCGCTGACAAATTCATGAAATAGTCCCATTGCATTAGACCCGCCGCCCACACAAGCAAGCAGAATGTCCGGCAATCCGCCCCATTTCTCCTCAGCTTGCCAACGAGTTTCTTGTCCGATTACAGCATGAAAATCGCGTACTATCATCGGATAAGGATGAGGGCCAGCTACAGAACCTAATATATAGTGAGTATTTTCTACATTTGTTACCCAGTCCCGAATTGCTTCGGAAGTTGCATCTTTAAGGGTTCCCGTTCCCGCCGATACGGGGCGGACTTCTGCGCCCATTAGTCGCATCCGAAACACGTTCAGGCTTTGGCGTTCCATATCTTGAACGCCCATGTAAATTACGCAGTCAAAGCCAAACCGAGCGCATACGGTGGCTGTAGCGACTCCGTGCTGTCCCGCTCCTGTTTCGGCGATAATCCGCTTTTTGCCCATGCGCTTGGCTAGTAATACTTGCGCTAAAGCGTTATTAATTTTGTGTGCGCCTGTATGGTTTAAGTCTTCCCGCTTGAGGTAAATTAACGGGTTGCTATTTGCTGTGGCGTAGTGGGCGGTGAGACGTTCGGCAAAGTATAAAGGTGTAGGACGACCAACATAATCTTTAAGCAAGCCTTGCAATTCTTCCTGAAATCCCGAATCGTTGCAATACTTATCAAAAGCTGCTTCTAGTTCTTCTAAAGCAGGCATTAGGGTTTCGGGAACATACTTACCGCCGAACTTACCAAACCTACCGAGGGCATCGGGTCTTTTGGGGTCGGAAGCTGTGATATCGTAGATTTCTTGAATGCTGACCATTAGATAAATCCTCTATATTTTTACTTAAAGTGATGCTACTGGTTGTTTAGGCGCGATCGCACTTTTTAATTCTTGACACAGTTTCTCCACTGCTTGCAGTCCTTCGGCGGGTGTCCCAGTTTCCAACGCCCTGACAAAGGCGCTACCGACAATTACTGCGTCAGCGCCCCATTCCTTGACTTGCTGGGCTTGTTCGGGTGAAGAAATCCCAAAACCTACGCCTATTGGTTTATCGGTAATTTGGCGCATTTCCACGAGCAAATCTTTGACTCTGCTTTGAATTTGCGATCGCATTCCCGTTACCCCCGTAACGCTAACTAGATAAATAAAGCCTTGGGACTTAGCAGAAATTGCTTTAATTCTAGTTTCAGAACTCGTTGGCGCAACTAATAAAATTAGCTCAATTCCAACTTTAGCCGCCGCTTCTAGTAATTCGTCTGCTTCTTCTAAAGGTAAATCTGGGACTACTAAGCCTTTAGCCCCAACTTTAGCGATTTGCTCTAAAAATGGTTCAATTCCCCGGTTCAAAATTGGGTTGTAGTAAGTAAATAAAATAATTGGTGCTTGAATTTCGGGGCTAACTTTGGCAACTATTTCTAGCACCTGTTCTAACTTTGTATTTTTTTGTAAGGCGCGAGTTGCGGCGGCTTGAATTACTGGGCCATCAGCTAGAGGATCGGAATAGGGAACCCCTAATTCAATTAAGTCTGCACCGTTACGATCTAACACCTTTAAAGCTGCGGCGGTAGTTTCTAAATCTGGATCTCCCGCCGTAATAAAGGGAATTAAAGCGCATTGTTTGGCTTGGCGTAAAGATTTGAGGCGTTGAGAAATAGCATTCATTGTCATAATTTACCTAAAAATAAGCACCAATTGGCAATTAGTAGCTAGCTTGTTTTATTGTCCAATAAAGTAAGCACGGCTTGTTCAACATCGGTTTGTTTGACCAAAGATTCGCCTACTAATACACTCCGAACCCCCGCCGCCGCAACAAAGGATAAATCTGTTGGCGAATACAAACCAGATTCGCTAACAACGGTTATCCCTAAACTTGTCAAATGCTGGGATCTTTCCTGCATTAGCTGGCTAGTAGTTGCCAAATCAACGTCAAAAGTTTCTAGATTTCGGTTGTTGATTCCAACTAAACGTAAGTCATGAAGTTTTAAAACGCGATCAAGTTCAGCTAGGGTATGCACTTCTACTAAAGCGTTCATCCCCAAAGAGTGAATTAAGTACAAAAAGTCTTGCAGGTTTTGGTCGGATAAAATAGCTGCAATCAATAGCACCGCATCCGCCCCCATTACGCGCGCTTTGTAAATTTGGTATGGATCAATAACAAATTCTTTGCACAATAACGGTACTTCTACAGTAGGACGAATGTTTTGCAGATTTTCAAAGCTACCTTGAAAAAATTTGCTATCAGTAAGCACAGATAAACAAGCTGCGCCACCACGAACATAAGCAGTAGCAATTTCTACTGGGTTGAAGTTATGGCAAATTATCCCTTTGCTTGGAGATGCTTTTTTAACTTCCGCAATTAAGCTAGGGTAGTGCGGACTATTTTGCAAAGCGCCAACAAAGTCTCGCACCATCGGCGCAGATTTTAATTGACTTTGCAAATCTCCTAGCGGTAACTGCTGGCGCATTTGGGCTATTTCTTGATCTTTGTGCTGGACAATTTGAGCGAGAATAGCCTGGGGATTTATCTGCGTAGCCGTCACTTAATAACTCCTGTTTGATTGACAAATATATCTGATGTATTCCTAAGAGTTCGGAGATCCCCCCTTATTAAGGGGGGAAAATATCGAGTAGCCACCCTTTTTCAGTAAAAGATTTTCTTTTCATCTTTTACGAATTGGAAAATACTACGCCATTTAATGTTTGGCTTTGCTGAGATTGGTTTTTGGCGAAAGTACAAACCACGTTGGCAATAATTGCTAAACCAACTTCTCCCGCCAAACTCATAATTGATTCTGGGTGAAACTGTACCGCCGCAATTGGTAGAGTTTGATGTTCGATACCCATAATTACATCATCATCAGAAATTGCTGTTACTTTTAGTTCTGGGGGGAGTTTTTGCTGTAAAGCAAATAAAGAATGGTATCTACCCACTTCAAAAGATTCTGGTAAACCTTGAAAAGTCCCAGAGTTTTGGTCAGTAACAAAAATCCGCGATGATTTTCCATGCTGAGGATAATCTAAAACTCCCAGTTCACCGCCAAAAGCTTCCACAATACCTTGCAAACCTAGACAAACCCCAAAAATTGGCAGTTGACGACGAACGCAAGCTTGGACTGTATCTGGTACGCCAAAATCGTGAGGTCTACCAGGGCCAGGAGATAATACAACTAAGTCTGGGTCTTCTTCGTCTAAAACTGACTCTGCAAAGCCATGACGTAAGGTAGTTACCGTTGCGCCAGTTTGACGGATGTAATTAGCCAAAGTGTGAACAAAAGAGTCTTCGTAGTCGATGAGTAAAACTTTTACTTTGCTGCTTTTTACTTCAGTAATACCTACATTCTCTCTATTTTTTACCCTGTTAAAAAGGTTGTTATTTGCGGTAATTTTAGCGCGGCTAATTGTCTCAAATAGGGCGGCGGCTTTGGTTCTGGTTTCTTGTTCTTCGGCTTCGGCAATGGAGTCATAAAGCACCGTAGCGCCTGCGCGAACTTCAGCGATAGAGTCTTTTAGTCTAATAGTCCGTAAAATTAAACCTGTATTCAAGTCGCCGTTGAAGGTCAAACAACCTACCGCCCCACCATACCAACGCCTTACACTATGTTCGTGCTGTTCTAAAAACTGCATTGCTGCCCGTTTTGGTGCGCCCGTAACGGTTACAGCCCAAGTATGGGTCAAAAAAGCATCTAAAGCATCAAATTGAGGTCTTAGTAAGCCTTCTACGTGGTCTACGGTGTGAATTAAGTGGCTATACAGTTCAATTTGTCTTCGCCCTATTACTCTTACCGAACCGGGTTCGCAAATTCTTGATTTATCGTTGCGATCTACGTCGGTACACATGGTTAATTCGGCTGCATCTTTGCCAGAATTAAGCAATAGTAAAATTTGATCGGCATCATCGATCGCATTTTGTCCCCGGCTAATTGTGCCACTAATTGGACAAGTTTCAATCCTTTTTCCTTCTACTCGGACAAACATTTCGGGCGATGCGCCGATTAAATACTCGCCGCCCAAGTTAAAAATGAATCCGTAAGGGCTAGGATTGATTTGCTGCAAGGTTTCAAATAACTTACTCGGTGCTTCTTCGCAAGCAGAGTAAAAGTTTTGACTAGGGACAACTTCAAATAAATCGCCCCGACGGAAGTATTCTAAGGCTTTATGAACTTTGCTGGCATATTCTCCAGGGGCGTGATCGACGCTTTTTTCAACTACTGTGCGACTTCCTCTATAATCAATTGCTTCACCTATTCTTGGCAACCCCTTTGTACTTCCCTGGGGGGTTTCAAGTTCGTACTGCAATAGAAATGCACTTTGCAAGTAGTAGTCAACTACAACCAATTCATCGGGCAAATACAATACTAAATCGCGCTGATCTTCTGGTCTAATCTGGGTTTTGGGAACAGATTCAAATTGATAAACCAAATCGTAACCAAACGCGCCGTATAACCCCAAGTGTTCGTCTTCATTGCTATAAAAAGCATTGAGAATTTCGCGGACGATGCTAAAAGCGGAAGGTTGTTTGCTGCGTTCTTCTTCGGTAAATAATTGCCCTGTTTGAATAATCGAACCAGTAATACAAGTTTCGTCTACTTCGATGCTTTCGATTTGGGATTTTTTGGTTAATCGTTCGGCTAAAAAGGGAATTAGGATCGTACCGCGTTTGTTTAATGCTTTGATTGTAAAATTGCGATCGCACGTGCTTAATTCTAAGGGTGGGTTGACAAATCCCATTGCCCATCTTTTGTATCTTCCTGGATATTCGTAACTACTACCCAACAACCCGCCTCTTTGCGAATTGAGACTCCATAAAATGTCTTCTAACGCTGTTTCAAGGGGTACTTCGGTAACAGTACGAGATACAATAATGCCGCTTTTGGTCGTATAGCAGTGGGAGTCAAACATCATAGAAATTTTCTCATAGGTAATAATTATGTAACACAAAGTACTACAAAAACGGCGTGGGAGTCAAACATCATGGAAATTTTCTCACCGTTTTACTGCTTAAAGGTGTTGGCAATTACTTTTTTATAAAGAAAGCTGACAAAATAAACTCAATTTACATAAACATTTTGTTCGCCACTAAAACTTAATGACGAAGACTAATTTGTCTCGCAATCTTTTTGAAGTAGAGCATCTATAAGATGCTTGTTCTCTCTGCTAGAGTAGTTCTTATTAATAAGTGTTTACAATGAATTTTCTTTTGATGGAATTATCAATAATTTTGATATTCTAAAACTCACTATTTTTATTTATAAGTTTATTGATAAAATGGATACAAATTTATTTTTACATCTTACTTAAGAGATACTTTAGATAAGATGCAATCGCAATTATTTATTCGACAAGATGTTGGATCAGCAATTTACAAACATCAGTTGCAGCAATAGTATCTGCGTTGAGTGAGTTAGGTTTTTGAGTAATAAATATTGGCTGATCTTGAGACGAAACATTAATAGCACCATGAGAACCACGGACTAAATTAGCATCAGTGGGAATAACATCCATTAAGTAGCGAAATCCTAACTTTTTCTGTAATAGTTTCAAACCAACTTTAAGTTGAGGAACTTTGATTTGCGGATCGATAAATAGTTCTACCGGATCGTAACCTGGTTTGCGGTGAATATCGACAGTAGAGGCAAAATCAGGAGCAAAAGCGTCATCTAACCAATAATAGTAAGTAAACCAACTATCTGGCTCGGCGATCGCTACCAAGTCTCCAGAACGGGAATGATTGAGATGATAAGCTGCTTTTTCATCTTCTAATACCTGCGCCACGCCAGGAGTTGATTCTAAAATATCGCGGACTTTGGGTAGATAAGTGCGATCGTTTACATATATATGAGCAACTTGATGATCTGCAACCGCGAAAGCCTTGCTTGCACCACAATCGAGCAATTCGCGCCCTAATTCTTCCCGTACTGTTAATAAGCCATTTTCTCGCAACACGCGATTTAAGTGGACTGGGCGCGAAACATCAGTTATACCGTACTCTGATAAAACAACTACTTGAGCATTTCGAGCTTCATAGTAAGCAATCAAATCGCCACAAATAGCATCAATTTCTTGCAAATCTTTGTGAATAAGGCTGTTTTTAGTACCAAGACGTTGCAAACAGTAATCTAAGTGAGGTAAATAAACTAAAGTTAGCGTCGGATTGTAACGTTCTTCTGTCCACTTAGCACTATCTGCAATCCACTGACTAGAGGCGATATTTGTGTTGGGCCCCCAGAAGTTGAATAAAGGAAATTGACCTAAATCATTAGTAAGATGCGATCGCATTTCCGCAGGTTGGGTATAAATATCAGGAATTTTTCGCCCATCGGCGGGGTACAGGGGGCGCGGCGTAACAGCGTAATCTACTGAGGAGTACATATTGTACCACCAGAACAAATTAGCACAGGTAAAAGACGAATCGAGCGATCGCGCCATATCCCAGATTTTAGGCGATCGCACTAATTTGTTAGATTGTTTCCAGAATTTTACTTCGCATTCATCGCGGAAATACCACCCATTACCAACAATGCCATGTTCGTCAGGCAATTTGCCAGTTAAGTAAGTAGCTTGCGCCGTACAAGTTACAGCCGGGAGTACGGGTTTAATATTGGCTAATTGTCCCTTTTTTGCCCAACTAGATAAAAAGGGGGTGTGTTCACTGAGTAAGCTAGTGGTTAAGCCGACTACATTTAGAACAACTGTTTTTTGCATGGTTTTTATTGAAGTTAATTTAAAAAGATACGGGGAGATCCGCCCTAACCCACGTCAACAAAGCGGGAAGCGTAGCTACACCGCTTTTTGACTCCCCTTCAAAAAGGGGGAAAATATGGAACAATACTGCTTAAAAAATTATTAGGAGATGGAAGCAAATTGTGGTTGAATCGCCAAGCCTGTTTGTAATACCCACTCATACTCTCTTTGGATAGATGCGAGTAAATCGATTTTCATTTCTTGGGGTAAAACATCCCAAGTATAAGTTTCAATTTCTAGATGCTGACAAATAGGATTTGCTTGTAGTAATTGCAAAACTGCCACAATATCATCTTGGGTAGACTGCAAAACTTGATAATCGTGGATAAAAATAGGTACATGGAAATGTGTGCGCCATTCTTGAGCTTTTGATTGTTCTAGATATGGTAAAGCTGTAACTAAATCGGGGTAATGATGCAATGAACCATCTGGGTAACGTTCGATTACTTGGTGTAAGTAAGTAGACTCCGCAAAGGGGCGCAATCGTGATAGTAAAACTTCTCTATTGGCAGGTAATGCGACTTTAATTGCTGCACTTAGCTGGATTTTGCCGATTTTGATGCCACACTCCTGAAAACGTGCAAAAACGGTAGCTGGATCTTCGTATTCAACTGCAAAATGACAAGTATCGTAGCAAATACGGATATGTTCGAGCAATTGTGATTCTGCTAATTTTGGAGAGATACCCAAAGATTGGGCAAGAATTGCGCCGCTAACTGGAAGCAACCAGTTAGTAAAAAAATCGATTACCTCCGCCGTATTTTCGAGCAATCCATCGGGTTCGGGTTCTATATCTAAATGGATAAGTTTCCCGGTTTGCTGGCGAAAGTTGATAAGTTCGGCGGTAAGGGATGCAAGGTGAAGACAACTAGAGTCGAAAATGTGATTTTCAGTAGCGACTTCGCCTTTCCACCAGGGTTTGTAAGATATAGGTAAAGTAGAAATCCCTCCATCTATACCTTGAGGCAATAAAGCAGCGAGAATTTTGGCTAAATTTATTGTGTAGTTTAGGCGTTCAAGTTTAGACCAATCGGGCGAATAAACGGCATCTTTGACAACTTGGTGATGAAATTCCCCATAAGGAAAGCCATTTAGAGTAAATACATACAAGTTTTGAGCCGTTAACCAAGATTGAAACTGAGCTAAATTATCTTTTTCTAATAACTCCTTGGCGGCAATATTTGCTAAACGCAGTCCAATACCAAAAGGTTTTTCTGGAGACAACCGCAACTTAAGAATGGGGATATATTGTTGTAAATTGGCAAAAACTTCGCTCCAACTTTCGCCGGGATGAATATTAGTGCAGTAGGTCAAATGGATATTGTCTGTACCAATTTTCATAATTATTGTTTGTATTTTGGTGAAGTCGGTTAGAGGGCTGAACTTTCCTTAACCCTCACCGAAACACTGCTAAACGCACAGAGATTGAACGCTCACAGATATGACATTGTTTGCAGGGGGGTTGGGCGGCATCTTTTCGGAGGAATCCTTTCCCCGAAAAATCCCTTGGGAGGCAACTCGTCCCCTGATGGGGAGGCAACAAAGCGGTGTAGCTTTGCTTCCCGCTTTGTTGCCGTTGGTTTGGGGGCAGACCCCCAATATTTGGTTTTTCCTAAGACAAGCCTTATAGAACAAAGACACACATATTCGATTCCTACCAAAAACTTGTATATTAACCGAAAAAGAAGCCGATTGCCGAAACCTACCGTACCCAAGACAAGGCACTTTTGCAGGGGGTTTGGGGGAGGCAACTCGTCCCCCAAGGGGAGGCAAAAAGCGGTGTAGCTCTGCTTCCCGCTTTGTTGCCGTGGGGTTTGGGGGGCAGACCCCCCATATTTGGTTTTTCCTAGGAATTTAGGAGGGCGTTTTAAACCGCCAACACTTCCTTAATAGCTTCCTTATAAACAGGTACATCAACCTCATGCACCTCAAAACCTTGACCAATTTCTTGCAATAACATTAAAGTCAATTCCCCCCCTAAGTGTTCTCTAAACTCTGTCAACCCCGCCAGCAGACACCGAGAAGAAGGGGGAGAATTTAGTTGTTCGGCAAGTTCTGGTACAGATAAAGTAAAACCAATAGCCAAAAGCGTATCAATAATGAGTTGCCATTGGGGTCGAGATAGGAACCCGGCCAAGTAAGAGTAAGTGCTATCAAGCGCAATACCAATTGCTACCGCTTCCCCATGTCGCAAGCGAAAATCCGTCAATTGCTCTAACTTATGCGCCGCCCAATGACCGAAATCTAAAGGACGAGAAGAGCCCAATTCAAAAGCATCGCCGCTACTCGCAATATGTTCTAAATGCAACTGAGCGCAACGATAAATTAACTGCTGCATAACTTCCATGTCTCGCCGCGCTAATTTTTTAGCATTAGAGACGATGAACTCAAAAAAGTCTAAGTCTTTGATTAAAGCTACCTTAATTGCTTCGGCAATGCCCGATCGCCAATCGCGATCGCTTAAAGTAGTTAAAAAGTCAAAATCATTTAAAACTGCGTAGGGTGTGGCAAAACTACCTAAAAAGTTCTTTTTGCCAAAAGCATTAATCCCATTTTTTACCCCCACCGCCGAATCATTTTGCGCCAATGCAGTTGTAGGAATACGAATTAACCTTACACCCCGATGTGCTGTAGCGGCAGCGTAACCTACCATATCTAACACTGCTCCACCGCCAATTGCTAAAACGTAGGAATGACGACACAACCCGACATTATTAATAACTTCGTGAATTTGAGTTAATAATTGCGGATCGTTTTTAGCCGCTTCTCCCCCAGGTACTACAATCGGATCTGTCGCTAAAGTTACTACCTGTCCGTAAAAGTCAATGTAATCGGTTATTTGGGCGAGTAAATGCGGATGATGTTCTATTAAACCAGAATCGACAATGGCGATCGCTCTTTTTGTCCCTTCTCCTTCAGCAACGATTGTTTGTGCTAGTAAGGGATTGCCTACAGAAAATATTCCTGTAGTAAATCGCACGTCATAACGAAAACTGACTGGAACGCATTGCTCAATTGGTTGTATGGTATAGGTAATTTTTGATTTAGTATTAGTTGTCATAGTTATTAAATAATTCCTAAAGTTGTTTTTGTATTGCTTGGCTAAATACTTCTACCGACTGCGAACCACTGATGCTAACTTTGTTGTTGATGACAAAAAACGGTACGCTACTTATACCTTGATTTCTTGCCGCTTCTGCTTCTTCTACAACTTCAGCTAACGCCGCATTGCTACTTAATTGCTGCTTTAACTGCTTTGGGTCAAAGCCAAATTCTTTACCCAAAGAAGCTAGGGTGTCAACATCGCCAATATTTAGTCCATCTTCAAAGTAAGCTTTATAAACAGCTTCGACAATGACGTTTTTATGGGTTTTTGGTGTCAGTGCAATTAGCCGATGAGAAAGCGTTGTATTGACAGCCAAAAAAACCTTGTCAAAATCTAGCTTGACTCCAGCTTTTGTCCCCGCTTGGCTGGCGTAATTAAATAGCTGTGTTAGTTGATTTGCTCCTATCCCTTTTCGCATCTTCATAAAAGCGCGAAAACCTACTCCTTGAGCAGGAATTGAATCGTCTAACAAAAAAGGATGCCAGCGTATCTCTATTGTCTGGCTTGGGTCTAATAATGCGATCGCATCAAAGAGATGTTTTTTACCAATTCGACACCAAGGACAAGCCGTATCATGAAAAATGTCAATCAACATAATTTAAGTTACAGCAAAGACTTTTGCTAGAGTTATAGACACAAATAACAACCCTAAAACAAGTAAGCCGTATAACCAGCCAGCAAAACCCGCCGCCATACTTGCGTCTAAAATAATTAGCGATAAAACCCCAGCTTTTACAGCTTTACGGATAATATCGGCATTAGGCTCTTTAGTTGCAGCGATAAAAGGTGGAAATACTTGCGCCGTTAATAAAGCTAAAAATGGTAAAGCTGCGAAAATAGAATATGGTAATAATCCTAAAGCCAAAACTCCACCTAGAGCGATCGCAAGTAATAATAAAGCTAGTTTTCCTGTGCTACTTTTACCGCCGTGTACTTCCCCGCGACTAATGGCTGTAACTGCGGCAATATAAAAAATAGGAATGAGTGCTAAAAACCAGCGCTCTGTAACCATTGCTGATGTTGCACTCACGCCCAAAAGTAAATTGCCACCACGACAAAGACCCATATTTATAGGACTTAATAGGGCATTGTGTTTGTTCCAAGCATCATAAATTAATGCCCCCATTGCCACAAATACCGCGACTTCAGCACTTAGTAACGAAACTTGCGCCGCCGCTACTACGCCTATGGTTAAAAGTACAATTCCTAACATAGTTGCGCCAAAGCGCGAAGCTTTACCTGTAGGAATTGGTCTTTCGGGGCGCTCTATGGCATCTAATTCGGCATCAAAAACATCATTAAACACGACTCCGCCGCCATAAAGCCCCGTTGTAGCCAAAATTAGCCAAGCTAAGGAAACTCCGATCACTGCGCCGGAAGCTGCATAACCTGTAAGAATATCTGCCCAGGCTGTAACAATATTTGCTGGGCGCATTAGTTGCAAATATGCCCAAAAACGAGTAGATAAGCTGTAATGTTGCTTTAATACAGTAGTCATGTGTACCTCTACTCAATTAAGGCGTAATTACTCGCCGCTTCTACTATTGGCTCTTGTCCACGTAAGACAGAATTATCATTAAATGATTGCCGTTGATCGATAGGTTGAGGATTTAACCAGTCAGACTCTTTCATTTGTCCGCTTTGACTGTAAGCTGTTAAAGCGTTTTGATAGCAAACAGTATTAACATCATTAGCAGAAATGCCCCGATCTAACATTAGTTGCGCTGTTTTTGGCACTGCTAAGGGGTCGCTGATGCCCCAATCGGCGCTGCTATCAACAATAATGCGATCGCTTCCGTACTGACGCACAACCTCCACCATCCGCGCATTACCCATCTTTGTATGCGGGTAAATTGTAAAAGCTGCCCAAAAACCCCGATCTAAAACTTCCTTGACAGTTTCCTCATTATTGTGGTCAATAATTACTTTAGTTGGATCTATCCCATGCTCGATTGCGACATCCATACTCCGGCTTGTCCCAGCTTTTTTGTTGCGATGGGGAGTGTGAATTAGCACCACCATATCTAACTCTTTGGCAAGTTCTAGCTGCGCTCGAAAACATTTATCTTCAGCTTGGGTCATGTCATCGTAGCCAATTTCGCCGATCGCAACTACACCTTCCTTGCAAGCAAATAAAGGCAATAATTCCATAACTTCCGCCGCCAAAGCTTCGTTATTTGCTTCTTTAGGATTTAAGCCAATGGTGCAGTAATGGGCAATGCCAAATTGAGCCGAGCGAAAGCGCTCCCAGCCAACTAAGCTACTAAAATAGTCTTGAAATGATCCGGCATTAGTCCGGGGTTGTCCTAGCCAAAAAGCAGGCTCAATTACAGCGACAATGCCTGATTCGCGCATAATCAGATAATCGTAAGTTGTCCGCGCGGTCATGTGAATATGAGGATCTATAAACATAGCTGAATTGGTAATGAGTAATGGGTGATTTTAATGAACAATTCCTAATAAAACAGGATTGCAAAAAGGAAAAATTATTACACTTTCAGCAACGCTATTTTTTTGAATTAATATGTTCTACTAATTGCCAAAGTTCCGGCGAAACAGTGCGATTAGCTGCCAATCGTTCGTTGGCGTAGTCGGTTAACATTTGAGCTAAAGTTGGATTAGCGCGAAGTTCTAAGCCTTGAATTAGCCGCAAAGGACTACCGACAAATAGCGCCTTGAGTACCATTTGATTCCACGCTAATTCGTCGAAATAATCTTGCGGATAGGAATTGTACAATGCGATCGCATTAAAGACGGGAATCATATTACTTCTTAATCCTTCTGCCGCCCTAAATCGATACTGTTCGGGGTATGGTAACAGTGGCAAAGCTTGATAAAGAGCAACCAATTCCCCCATGTCGGCGGTAGTAAAAAGTTGCTCTAATTTTTGTAAATATTCTTCAGCACTGTTGTGAGGAAGCGCCAATAATAGTAAAGTACGAGCCGCCCCGTCGCTGTTCCAAAATTGAGGTTGCCAATGCGATCGCACTTCTTGGGCGGCTTGCAATTGTTCCATTGTTAGCGATAACTTTTCTTTGCCTACATAGCGAGGTGCAGCGCTAAAAGACGTAAAAAATACTCGCACTTCTGCGCCATTAGCAATAAGCTTACATTTGTTATCTAACCAAGCCAAACCCTCAGTAGTGGTATGTTGTGCCACCCACTGGCGGAGTAAATCGGACGTGCAGGAAGTCGCAGTTTTCATTAAAGTATCTTGCCTCTCTAAAATAGTCACTGTTTCAGCGCGTCTAAGTTAAAACACTAATTTTTATTAATCATAAAAATTAGTGTTTTATTGACAAAATCTTACTTGCTAGTTTTTCAAACTAAGCTTGCCTTTTGCCTTAAATTTCTTTGACCATACAAAATAAATCAATCCTACTGCCAACAGCGATAACACCGAACTAGGTTCGGGGACGGGTTCGCTGGTTATAGGGATATTTCCGCTTCCATCGGTACACCCAAAAAAGCAGCTTGGATTGCTTGCCGTAATATCAGTACCTGTCACTCCACTTAGGGATGCAAATAATTTTGTAAGGTCGCTGTCGGAGAAACTGCTGATACCTGAGCCATTACCTTTAGAGAGGATGAGTTGCTCAAAAGTTTGGCTACTTGCAGCATCAAAACCACCAGTTAATACAGTAAATTCTGTGCCAAAACCACCCATTATTGAGTCAACCAAGCTATTAACATCTGACTTTAACTCCGGAAACATTGCTTCTAAGGTGGCAAGGTTTTGACTTGGCTCGCTCACATTAGGATCGTTACTCAAAAACCAGTTGCCATTGCCAATAATTGTGTTGTTATCAGTAAATAACCAGTTGCCATTGCCAATAATTGTGTTGTTTTTACCAAAATTCCAATTACCATTACCAAGGGTGGAATTATCGCTACCAAAACTCCAATTACCATTACCAAGGGTGGAATTATTGCTACTAGAGTCCCAGTACCAATTACCGTTACCAACAGTTGAGTTGTAACTTGCCTCCTCTCGAAGCCAGTTTCCATTACCAATAGTAGCGTTGTAACCTGCTGAGTCTATGTTCCAATTGCCGTTACCAATAGTAGCGTTGTTGCTACTCAAGTCCCAATTACCATTACCGATGGTGGCGTTGCTGCTACCAAAGTTTTGGTTTGCTGCGAAGGGGTTTTCACTATTAGCGAAAGGATTTCCACCACCAGTAAAAAGATTAGAGCTATCATCACTGGCAAAAGGGTTTTCACCGCCACCAAAAAGATTAGAAATATCACCACTGGCAAAAGGGTTTTCACTACCAGCAAAGAGATTAGAAATATAGTCAGTAGGTAAAGGACTGCCGCCACCATCGAAGGGATTGCTACTGCCGCCGCCATTAGTATAAGGGTTATTGCTACCATTACCAACAAAAAAGTTGCCAATGGTGGGTTCATTAGTTGCCATAAGTAATATTTCGCTTATTTGTAATATGGATATTTTTAAAAAGCCAGGACTAAAAGGACAAAGTATAAACGTTTGGGAAATTTACTCTTTGCCTTTTAATCCTGAACGCGATCGCGTTTACTTGTTAAAAGCTTTTACTGCCCGTCTTTGGTATTGTCTAAACTTAGTAGCAGCAATTCCTACACCGATTACAGCTAGACCTATTACGGATGAAGGCTCAGGAACTGGAGTACTCGCACCAGTTGGCAATCCTTGAGGACTACCACCACCAAAAGCAGGTATATTACTACTAGAAAATGTTGCAGGGTTTACACCGCCACCAAAGGTATTCCAGAAGTTATCATCAGCAAAAGGATTGCTACCATTAGCCAAGGGACTGCTGCTTGCTGGCAAATTCCCGAAGATATCCTCGACTGTGAGTTTACTACCGTCAGCCTTTTCAATATCTAATAATGGGGCAAAAGGTGATTGACTCAATAATGCATTTAAGTCTTGAGTATTTTCACCAGTGGTTGGGCTAGGGCTACCACTAGGATTGCCACCACCGCCAGTTGCAGGAGCGCCACCACCAGCAAAAGGATTGCCACCACCGCCAGTTGCAGGAGCGCCACCACCAGCAAAAGGATTGCCACCACCGCCAGTTGCAGGAGCGCCACCACCGGCAAAAGGATTGCCACCACTGCCAGTTGCAGGAGCGCCACCACCGGCAAAAGGATTGCCACCACCGCCAGTTGCAGGAGCGCCACCACCAGCAAAAGGATTGCCACCACCGCCAGTTGCAGGAGCGCCACCACCGACAAAAGGATTGCCACCACCGCCAGTTGCAGGAGCGCCACCACCGGCAAAAGGATTGCCACCACCGCCAGTTGCAGGAGCGCCACCACCGGCAAAAGGATTGCCACCACCGCCAGTTGTAGAAGCGTTACTTGTAGGGTTGGAAGGGTTTACACCACCAGCAAAAATGTTCCAGAAGTTATCGCCAGCAAAAGGATTGCCACCATAGGGCAAGTCTTGATTGGAAGAAGCGCCACCAGCACCAGCACTTGAGCCAGTACCACCACCAAAGGCATTACCACCACCTGAGCCAAGATTACCGAAGATATCCTGTGCTGTGAGGTTATTGCCGTCAGCGCCTTGGATATTCAACAACCGACCGAAGGGGGATTGTCCTAACAATTCATTTAGGTCTTGAGTATTGCTACTACCAGTCGTGCTATCAGCCATTTATTTTGCTCTTGTTAGGGTTTGTACAAAAATTAGTTGTATAGAGAGACTAAGTGTTCGCAATTAGTCTTTCATCTTTCTTTTTTGAAAGAGGAGCAGAAGGAATTAGGAACTAATTGGCAGCTACCTTGTCTGCTCCTCTCCTCACATAATGTTTAAGCTTTAAATGCTTTTTGCTTTTGGCGTTGCTTTAACTTGAGAGTTAACGCACCACCGCCCAAAACTGCTAAGCCAAGCATAGAAGAAGGCTCAGGGATTGGTTCTGAGTTGTTGACATTCAGCACTTGGACGCGACCTTGGAAGAAATCGCCCACATAGTACTTGCCATCTTTTAGGTCTGAACCTCCTGTCCAGTTAAACCTACCTGGTTCGAGATCTAGGGGGTTGCCATAGGGAGAGGGTGCGCCTAACGCTAAAGGTGGTACGACATTGCCTGCTGCATCAAGGGCAGGTTCGCCAAATGCACTTAGGAAGCTACCATTTTTATCGAATATTTGGACGCGGCTGTTGATCGAATCAGTAACGTAGATATTACCTTGCTCATCCACCTCAGCATCAATAGGCTGATTGAACTCTCCATTTCCAGTGCCTTGTGTGCCAAAAGTTAGCAGCGCATTGCCTTTTTGGTCGACCACTTGAATGCGGTTGTTGAACTGGTCAGTCACAACTAAATTTCCATCAGACGTGATTCCTACGCCTGATGGTCCTTGAAATTGTCCAGGTGCAGTGCCGTTGCTGCCAATAGAACCAGTTACTTCGCCATCTGAATTAAACTTCAAGATGCGATCGGCGCTATAATCACCCACGAATCCATTGCCGTTATTGTCAAATACAATACCCGATGGACCGTAGAAAGGTCTGCCTTCAATTAGTCCGCTAAATTGACCTTGAGCAATGGATTTGAGATAGCTACCTTGAGGATCGAATATGTTAATGCGGTTGTTGACAACATCACCCGCATATAAATTTCCCGTATTCGGTTCAAACGCGATCGCTGATTGCCCATCAAATTGCCCAGGTCCGCTACCCTTACCGCCAAAGGCTTGAAGAAAATTACCCTCAGAACTGAATACCTGGATTTGATCGGTTACGTCATTAGCCACGAAGACGTTTCCTGTTTCTTTCTGTACCGCAATGCCTTGGGGAATGGCAATCGTACCTGGAGTAAATGGATTTTCTCCGGCGGCGAAGTTAGCTGGTCTGCCGATGGAACTATCGTAGCTGAGACTAACTGCTTGGGCTTCGGTTGCTACCGCTAGCATCAAGCCACTTGTTGCAACCACCAATGACAAATTTTTGATGAATTCCATGCTCTGTAACTCCTATTCGTGTATAATTTGTCCAACCCAACAAAGCGATCGCCCTAATGCTAGTAAAGGCGATCGCACTTATTAATTAAGCTTTAAATTTTTGGGCTTGTTGCTTTAACTTGCCTTTGAACTTAGAACCAATACCCAAAGCACCCAAAGCTAAGACTCCTAATACAGAAGTAGGTTCGGGTACAGGTTCTGCGCCTGTATTTACTCTGACAACGCTGCCGTTGGCTGGGCCAACACCGCGTGTAGTAACGTAGATTTGATTGTCAGGACCAATAGAAAGACCATCAGCCGATTCTAGTCCTTCACCCGCAGCAACAAGAGTTGTCCGCGTACCATCGGGGGCTAGTTGGATCAAAGATCCTGGCAAGCTGGTGATATCTGGACTTGTCAATTGTGATACATCGCTAAACTGTAGAACTAGCAAATTGCCTTGCTTGTCAAAAGTTAGTTCAGTGATTGCATTGAAGCCTTCCGCAAAAACGGTTGGTGTGAAATCTTCTCCAAATCGGAAGATTCTTGCTTTATCTTGGGGATAAGGGAAGCCTGAATATTCGCCAACATAGTAAGCACCATCAGGACCAATTGCTCCGCCAGTGGGTACGGATTGAATGGCGATCCGAGGATTACCATTCTCATCTGGAGGTAAGAAGTTGATTAAGCCTGGTGGTAATTCTGCTCCTGGTGGAAGCTGAGGAAGTTGGGGGTTGGTAATAATGTTTAGAGGAAGTGCTGTTGCTTTTACATCACTGCCATCTAGCTTGATGCTATAAGCTACATTTCCGCCGCCGTCAGTCACATAAGCTCTATCACCCTTGATACTTAAGTCGTAAGGGTTTGTAACCACATCTTGACCATCTGGATTATTGACAATTTCGTATTTAGCAAAGTCAAAAATCTCCGTTAGCCCACCAGTAGCCAAGTCCGCTTTGAACAGTTTTGCTAAATTGGGTGAATTTAAGTCATTTCCAGGTGCAGATGGTGGAAAAATAGCCATTTGTTGGGGGGGAACTGGATAATTTTGACCCAATGCAAGGGTTTCTACGTCACGGTTTCCTGGATAGCCAGCAAATCCAACTAACAAGTAAGCATCACCTGCGGAATCAAACTGCAAATCTTGAATACCTGCTCCTTGGTTGCCAGAAGGCTGTTCTGCTAGAGACTGAAAATCCATGAATATGCGATCGGTCTGACCGTCAGGTTTAACTCTGACAACCGAGCCAGTATTACCAGCACAAATCGGTTGAAACAGCGTACTAGGTGAAGGCTGGCAATTACCGTTGCCGCCAATACCTGGTTCTGCTACGTATAAAGTGCCATCAGGACCAAAGTTGTTAGCCCGCGCGTTACTTATTCCAGAAACAATTGTGGTTAAAGAAACAGCTTGAGCGGCAGGTACACCGACAACAGCAGCAAAACAAAAGGAAACAAAGGTAAAAGCAGATAACTTGAAATTCATGGTTTTTTTAACGATTTACTGGTGTGCTGTACAACCCGATGAAAGCGGGAAGATTTTTACAAAGCTATATTTGGCTTTAGCGATTAAGGAATCGCTTTTTGCGCCACTGTTTGAGTCCCAAGGCGCTAAAAGCTAGTACGCCAAGAACGGAAGTAGGTTCTGGGACAGGCTGACTATTGTCAATTCTCAGAACTTGACTTGCGCCTGGGCGATCGCTTTGATTGGTAACGTAAACTTGACCATCTGGGCTAACTGCCAAGCTAGAGGGGGCAGTTAGCCCATCTCCACTAAGAAGCGTTGTCCGCGTCCCGTCGGCGGCTATTTGAATTACAGAGCCATCAAAATTCCCCTTCCAGGCTGACTCGTTGGCGTACTGCAAGGCGTACAAATTGCCTTGGGCATCAAATTCCAAGTCTGTCAGTTGCGTAAACCCATCAGCATAAATGCTGGTTTCCCCATCAGTACTAATTCGGTAAATTTTGGCTCCACCTTCGGGAAAAGGAAAACCCGTAAATTGACTGACATAGTACGCACCGTCTGCACCTTTAGCTACTCCCGTAGGTGTTGCATTAATGGAAAATGCTGGTGGTAATTCTTCCGTCGATGGCACTTGAGTAGGATCAAAAGGTACAGAGTTTGTTGGGGGAAAGATGGGATTAGTTAAAACTTCTTGAGGAAAACTAGCTACTGTTTGTAAGTTGCTGCCATTGATTCCTACACTAAATAGGGCGTTTGCTCCAGCGTCAATAGCGATCGCGCGATTCCCATCAAGGATAAAAGCCGTTGGATTGCTACCTATATCTGCCCCGTCAGGGTTATTAGCTAGTTCGTAGTTAGAGAAATCAGCAAGAACGCTCCACGAATTAGTAGCAAAGTCTGCTAAAAGTAGCTTGCCCAAGTCAGGACTATTTAAAGCTGTGTCTCTCAAGGCTGGATCGGCGGCGTAGCCCATCAGCACGTAAGGGTTACTCGCAGCGTCAAACTTGATATCTTGAGCGCCAAAGGAGCTAGTACCATTTGAAGCCGCGATCGACGGTAAGTTGGTTAAAACCCGCTCTGTTGTACCGTTAGCAATTTTTGTTACAGCGCCGCTAGTTCCGTAGCACAAGTTGCCACCCGTTGGTGAAGGAACGCAAGCCCCTGTACCCCCCGATCCAGCTTCGGTAACATAGATAGTGCCATCAGGGGCAAAACTTAATCCTCTAGCATTATCTAAACCATCTGCAACTATGGAAAAAGTGGCTGCTTCGGCAGTTTGCGGAGCTAAAACCGCAACAATAGCTAAGGTGAGCAGTTTCAGTTTCATCACGCTACTTCGCACCTACTAAAGCACGAGGAATATAGCTCATTCCACGCGCAAAGGTTTCGGTATTTCCAGCTTTAGCTTCTAGAGTACGTTTGATATTCATACTCTCAGCGCCGTAGTCTTCAATTTGAAGCTTGCCATGAGGCAGAGTTTCGCCAACTTTCCAAAAAGTAATGCGGTGTTGGATAAATCCCGATGCGGCTGGATCGTTGAAAGCGTAAGAGCAAGGAATCAAAACGGCTGGCGAACGTTGGTAATAGTTGTAGTCAGGATAGAAATATTCCTGTTCGAGCAAATAATACTTACTCAAATTGTTAAGGCGAAACTTGACTTGTACTTTTTGCCCGTACTCATCGATAAATTCACCAGATTCGGGAGTAATTTCGCCACTGGGATGCAATAAGTGCGCCCACTCATCTAGATTACGGACATCTTGCAAATACTCCGCACCCATTTCTACTGGTGCATCAATGTACATGGTGTCTACATCAATGTAGTAGCGCCCTTTGGCTGCTTGAGTAAGTCCGGCTTTGCGCTCCAAATTACCTTTCAAAGATCGGCATTCAGAACTATGTACTGTATGAATTCCCTCCATAATCATCGGCGGACGACGAATTGGATCGATAAAGCTCAACCAGTGAAAGTAAACTCCCTTCTCATCTGTTCCCGGTTCTATATAGTCAGTGGGAAAAAGCAATACGGGGTAAATTTGAAAATACTGGTTGTACTCAACGCCACAATGCCACTCAATGCCGTAAAAAAGCGGATGTTGGAGTTTTTTAATGTGGTAGTACAAATTGTTTTGATACCCGGAAGCTGTACCTAGCCAAGTGTCATCATCAATTTGTTCGATCATTCGGCTAAACAACGTCCATTCGTCTAAATTCTGCAACTCGCAGAGATAGTCAAAGGCGGTTTCGGGGGAAGTGGCAATAAAAGCCGAGGTAGCGAAGGTATTTTTTTCCACTGATTACTCCTTTGTTTTCAGACTTTTAGCTTTACTAATCCGCTCTTGGGCTAAATGCCGAGAAGCTTCATAGGTAGTAATTTCTGCACTTTGGGCGATCGCAAAAATCTCTAAAAGGGTGTCGTAAATGTTGTTTAGTTGTTGAAATGCTTTGGTTTCGTCATAACCAATCATTTCGTTGTAAACGTTGATAAGTCCGCCGCCATTAATCACATAATCTGGGCAATATAAAATTCCCTTCAATTTCAATGCCAGGCTGTGTAGTTGCTCGTTTTCTAGCTGGTTATTTGCAGCCCCAGCCACAATAGGCGCTTTAATTAGTGGAATAGTGTCGCTGTTTAAAATTCCCCCCAAAGCACAAGGGGCAAAAACATCAACATCTAAACCATAAATTTCATCGGGGGCAACAACTTTAGCTCCGTACAACGAAGCAACAAGTTCTGCTTTTTCGCTGCTAACATCGGTAATGTATAAGTCAACCCCATGCTCGTGCAGGTGCTTACATAAATTCCCTCCCACATTTCCCAAGCCCTGGACGGCAACTTTTAAACCATCCAGTCCTTGATTTTGCAGGCGAAACTTGACGGCGGCTTTGATCCCTAAAAGTACACCTTTAGCCGTAATTGGCGCAGGGCCTCCAGATTTTTCGGAAGTACCAACTACGTGGCTTGTTTGACGGCGAATTGTACAGACATCTTGGGGTGTAATATTTACGTCTTGTCCGGTAATAAACCGCCCGTTCAAGCTTTCAATAAACCGCCCGTAAGCCTCAAATAGCTCGTCAGATTTTTCTTCAGGATTGGCAATAATTACCGCTTTACCGCCGCCTACAGGAATATTGGCGCAAGCAGCTTTGTAGGTCATCCCACGACTGAGACGCAAAACGTCTTTAAGGGCGGCGGCTTCATTCACGTAAGGAAGCATTCGAGTTGCTCCCATTGCTGGGCCTAAACCCGTATCGTGAATTGCAATAATTGCTTTGATCTTTGGGTTTTGTCCGTGACAAAAAAGCACTTGCTCGTGACCCATTTCTTCGATAGTTTCAAAAATTTTCACGTAGCTATCCTGTTAAAAGCAGTTAAACCAAGGGAAAGGAAACTTGTTTGGGTGTATTAGTCCCCTTGATTCCTTGGGCGGCTAGTCCTTGATTGCGTCCTTTAGAAGGTGCGGGGCGACTAGGATCGATCAGGACATCAATTACAAAGGGGCCATTGTGGGCGATCGCTTTTTCTAGCGCCGCCGTTAAATCTGTTTCGGTTGTCACGCGCACTCCATCAGCGCCCATACCGCGCGCTACGGTAACAAAATCTGTTTCCGGTATTAACGCATCGGCTCCTGTAAGTCCTAGTAGTTTCATTCCTTGAAAGCACATATTGTATCGAGCGTCATTTAGCACAATCCAAATTGCCGGAACTTGATACTTGACGGCGGTGCTAATTTCGTTATTCATTAGCATTGCTCCATCGCCGACAATCGCCACCGCAATCCCCTGGCGCGCGATCGCTGCCCCGACAACTCCCGTTACCGTATGACCCATCGCCCCTACTCCCGTACTCACCCGGTAACGCCCTGCTTGATTAAATCGCAACAGGTTAGTTGACCAAGTAAAAGAGTTGCCCGACTCTGCCATCACTACAGCATCAGTGCCTTCAACTATGACTTTTTGAATTGCTGACATCAGCACTTCAGGACGAACTAAGTTATCTGTACCTGGCGCGATTGTTTCAATTTCTGGGTGCGGTAAGGTATTGGTTTGCTCTACTTGGGGCATTTGCGTTAATAACTCTTGCACAAATACCTCAATGTCTGACTGTACAGGCAAAGTTTCCGCGTGAGGATAAGCTACCCCTGGAACTTGCGGATCGATGTCTACATGGATAAATCCACCTCTAGGAACCATTGATTGACTCCAAAATGAAGTAGGTTCCCCTAAGCGCGTCCCTAATACCAATATCCTTAAAGGCATTTGGGTTTGCATATAAGTCATTACCGACGAATGCCCACCTAAGCCTGTTACCCCAATAAATTGCGGATGATCTTCAGGAAAAATCCCTTTAGCACGCGGCGAACACATCACGGCGGCTCCGGTTCTTTCAGCAAGAGTGCGAATTTCCTCGGCGGCTCCCCTAGCTCCAAAACCTAACCAAATTGCAAAGTTGCCTTCAGTTAGCTTGCTGACACATTTAGCAATTGTTTCTTTGCTGGGAATTGCGCGATCGCTCTCTAAATCTAATCTTGGCAACTCCTGCTCAACTAAGCTTGTTTGCACGACCGTAGGTATGCTTAAATGGGCGACAAAACCTCCCGGTTGCGCCAACCCTAGAGCAAGTCTCTTAAAAATTTGCGGTAGTTGCGCTGCACACTCTACAGTAGTTGCGTAGTTAAACAACGCTCCCGATGTAAATATTCCTTCACTGGGCAATGTATAAGCTGTAGTTTCTTGAATCGCCCATTTCCCCCGTTGCGGTGCGGAAGTGCAAGCCGACAAGAATATGACCTTAGCTCCTTCTCCACGCGCCGCAAATAGTCCGGTGAGTGCGTTTGTAATTCCTGGCCCGGCGGTAGTAAAAACTATTGTCGGACGATTGGTTGCAAAGTGCGCCTCAACGGCTGCAAAGGCTGCACCTCCTTCATGGCGAAAGTTTAATACTTTCATCAGGCTGTTTGACAAAGAACCCCAAACCGTCGCCATTGCTCCCCCAGCAACCCCAAAGGCGCACTCTATCCCCAGTTGTTCCAACATCGTAACTACCGCCGCAGCGACGGTAGTATTTGTGTCAGGTTGTGCTAATTCCTTTACTTCTGTAGGTTGGATATAAGCATAGGTGGGATCTGATTGTAGCGATTCAATGGATTCAATTGGTTCAAATCTTTGATAAGATTCGAGTTCTATTGGCGTTGCACGAGTATAGTTTTCAGTCATTGCTTTTAATTATTCATAAAATTTGCAGCCTGATCTAGCGCAGAAGCTAGTAGTGTCTACTAGAATCGACAATAAGTAATATCAAATACTCGGTTTGAAGTTAAAACTGATTGGTAGTTCTGTTAAAGCAAAGTAATAAAACAAATCTCACCAATTTCAACCCAAGAATTTTTACGATATATGCAAACCTAACGAGGTGCTTCAAGTAACAAATGTACGGGATACTTGCTAGTATCTCAATGAATAATTTTTCGATTGCTATGTCAATTCTTTTGATTCCGCTAAGGCTGAAAAGCTTGCCTTGATTCAATTTAAAAATATCTTCCCTTTGATAGGTACTGGGTAGAAGTAAGTACTTTCAATTCTAAGTAAATTTGTATTTTTTATTACATGATCCCAAAAGTAAATCTAACTATCTAGCAAGGCTAGGCGGTATACCTAACTTTTTATGGTTGTGTCACTGAATACTTAATTAATTAACATTAATTGTGTCTTTCGAGAGAAGTTAAGTATGATTTTAGATTGCTAGGTTAATGAAAATTTGGTTAAGAAAAATTAAGTTGCTTATCCTATGCAAGCTAATTCAGCGTACTCTGCAAGCATTAGTTGAGCAAACAACGATTAGCCTAAGCGCCTTAACTAGGGTCAAAAGTATTATTCTATTTGAAACCCTGCCTCAAGCCAATCCCAACTACGAAGACCTAAGAGCATTCCTAGAGCTAGATACACGCTTTAATAAGCTTAAACTGTAGCAGATAATCTTTGGCAACGGTATTGACTATCAGCTTAAGTTGTGTTATGGAAATTTAGCCGTCAAATCAGAAAAATTCTAAGTTACACATATCTTAGACATATCTTACACTTAACAAAAGCAACAGCTAGTATGAAGTTTTGTTAAAGTTGCTTAAGAGTTGAGCAAAAAATAATTCAATGTGAGGTTATTAAATTATGAATCAAAAAAGCATTGCTCGTCCGTCGAATTAATAAAAAGGAGTGAAAAGGACTGTGAGCAACAATTATATTTCAGTTCAATCCAACTCAACAAAGTTTTCTAGACAACCAGAACTACCGCAATTGCTACTGACAAGAACTATTGTAGATCGTGCGCCCGATGCTATTTTTTGTGTGGAGGCAGATGGACGAATTTTTTATGTAAATGATGTAACTTGCAATTTGACAGAGTATTCTCGCCGAGAATTGCTATCAAGAAACTTGGTACATATAGAACCAGAAATAGATGCGGCTCAATGGGCAAAATATTGGCGCATATTAAAGAAAGAAGGTAGCCTAAACTTAGCATCAAAGCTCGAAACCAAAAACGGGCGAACAATTTTTGTAGAACTTGTAATTAATTATATAGAAGAAAGTAGAGAATTTTGCTGTGTATTTGTCAAAGAAAAAACCAGCGCAACTTTGACATCGAAAGTACAAGAATGTGCGACTAAGCTAATTGAGACAAACCAACATTTAAGCCAAGAAGTTACTCAACTAAAACAAACAGAAACACAACTTGCAAATTCTCTTTCAGTATTGCAATCTACTTTAGAATCCACAGCAAACGGCATTGTGGCGTTGAGCTTTAGCGGAGAAATTCTCAGCTACAATCAAAAATTTATAGATATGTGGCAAGTTCCAACAGGAGTAATACTATCTAAAAAATGTTCCCATAGCCAAAAGTTTTTTGAAAACAAAGTTAAAGATCCAGAAGCCTTTCGTAAGGCAGTATGGTCAGAATCAATTCAATTAAAGAGCGATAGTTACGAGGTTTTGGAACTAATCGATGGCAGAACTTTTGCTCACCACTCCAAGGCGCAATTATTAGACGGAAAAATTATCGGTAGAGTTTGGAGTGTTTGGGATATAAGTGAATTTAAGTCAACTAAAGAAGTATTAAAACAAAATGAAAAGGGTTTTGCTACTTTAGCCGAGACAACCGAAGCAATTATGTTTATAGTTCGCTCGTCACGGCTGCAATATGTTAATTCGTCAATGGTGGCGATCGCAGGTTATACCAAAGAGGAGTTATTAGGTGAAAACTTTGATTTATCGCAGCTAATTGTTCGCCAAACACCTACAAAGCAAAACGGCAATCCGCAGTACCAAGAAATAGAAATTGTCACTAAAAACGGTGATAGGCGCATTTTGGCTGGCTCTATTGACTTAATTGATGGCGATCGCGCCGAACTTTTCGCCTTCATTGATATTACCGATAGCAAGAATGCCGAAGCAGACGTAAGACAAGCACTAGAACAAGCAAAACAACTAAGCGAACTAAAAGAGCGTTTCGTTTCTATGTTGTGTCACCAGTTTCGTACACCCCTGAATGTGGTTTCTTTTTCCGCAGACTTGCTCAAACGTCATGTTCACCAGTGGAAGGAAGATAAGCAAATACCCTATTTAGCGCACATTCAAGTAGCTGTAGAACAAATTGGGCAGCTATTAGAAGAAATCATGAGCTTTAGTAAGCTAAAAGAAGGAAAATTAATATGTGAGCCTAGTGAGTTTTATTTAGACCAATTTTGCCGCGATCTAGTTGTACAGATGCAGTTAGCTTGTAGCAATCAAACGCAGATTGTTTTTGTAAATAAATGCGATCGCCAAGTTTACCTAGACAAACAACTATTGGAACCAATTTTAAATAACTTACTCTCAAACGCGATTAAGTATTCACCAGCAAATAGCACCGTCACTTTTGAAGTTAGTTGTACCGATGCAGAGATAAGTTTTCAAATTAGCGATCAAGGCATTGGTATCCCAGAACGCGATCGCGCCCAACTATTTGAGCCATTTCATCGCTGTAGCAATGTCGGCGATTTACCTGGTACGGGGTTAGGGCTATCAATGGTGAAAATGCTTGTAGAAGTGCATGGCGGGAGCATTTCAGTAGTTAGCGTGGGTAAAGGTAGCAGCTTTACTGTTGTCCTAAATTCAGAAAAAAACACTAAATAATTGGAGTAATTAAACATGAGTCAACAAACGTCCGCAAAAATTTTACTAATTGAAGACGATGCACGTAGCCGCAACATCTTTATGGACTGCTTAAACGCCGAAGGTTACAGCACAATCGGAGCAGAAGACGGCGTAGAGGGGGTGGCAAAAATTCAAAACTACTCCCCCGACTTAGTAATTTGCGATGTGACTATGCCTAAGCTTGATGGTTATGGAGTGCTAAAAACTCTGCGTCAAAATCCGCTTACAGCTATCACTGGATTTATTTTTTTGACTGCAAGTGCAAGTAAAACTGACTTACGCAAGGGGATGGAATTAGGCGCTGATGATTATTTAACTAAGCCAACTACGGTAGAAGAACTATTAAAAGCGATCGCCACTCGATTAGAAAAACGAGCAAGTCTGCATTCGTGGTATGCAACTAAGTCTGCGCCAGTAGGAGAAAAGGTAAAAGAAGTAATCGTCAACCAGTCAATTTTTCCTATTGCGCCGGAACTGCAAGAAGTCTTTAAGTATATCGAAGCCAACTATCATCAACCAATTACTTTATGCGATGTGGCTCAATTCGTTGGTTATTCACCAGCGTACTTAACCAACCGAGTAGGTAGCCAGACAGGATATACCGTAAATCGATGGATTGTCGAGCGCCGCATGGTAGCAGCGCGTTCTTTACTCCAAAGTACCGATCAATCGGTAGAACAAATTGCTAACGCTTTGGGTTATCAAAACACTTGCCATTTTTCCCGCCAATTTCGCCAACACCACGGCGCACCACCCCAAGCATGGCGCAAAGCTTCGCAACGTTCTGTACCAGCGTTAAGCATTGCCTGAATAGTTGTTTGGTAGCGGTTAATTGACCGCTACCTATAATTTAAGCAATCTCTACTTGATCGCTATTTACTTCTGTTGCACCATTAACTCTTTGAGCCACAGAAACCATTTTATTGAGAAGTTGTTGATTAGGCGCTTTGCCTTTCAAAACAACAACGCTACCAGTTTGAGCTACATAGATAGTATCAATATCGTCTAAATCTGGCTCCTCATCAAACTCTAAAGCAACTCTTTTAGCTAGTCCGCTTTGGTCGTATTCTCCACTAAGTCCCATCCGTTCGGGGGGAATAGATGTAGGCGCTTGAGCCGATGGTGCAGATTGCTGTTGTGGGGTGTAGGAGGGAGCCGCAGACGGTTTTTCCATGCCAAATAGACGTTTTAACCAGCCCATATTGATTTTTCTCTTTTATATTTACAACTTTAAATAAGCATAATTTATGCTGTTGCTACATCTATCTATCAAGAGATAATCTTTATTTTTTCTGCCCTTTGTGACCCAATCGAGCTAGAATAAAGTGCTAAAACGGTGCTGCTTGAACTGAAGTTAGCGGTACGCGATCGCATGTCCATCAAGCCTTAATAGCCGTGAAACATACACTTTCAGTTTTAGTAGAAGATGAATCTGGGGTTCTTTCCCGCATTGCTGGTTTATTTGCTCGTCGCGGCTTCAATATTGAAAGCCTCGCTGTAGGAGCCGCCGAGCAAGGGGGAAGGTCTCGCATTACAATGGTTGTACCCGGTGACGAGCAGATTATTGAGCAGTTGACAAAGCAACTATATAAGCTTGTAAACGTGATAAAAGTTCAAGATATTACCGAAATTCCGTGTGTAGAGCGAGAATTAATGCTATTGAAGGTAAACGCAAGTAGCGCCAACCGTTCGGAAATTGTCGGATTAGCGCAAATATTTCGGGCGCGAGTAGTAGATGTGGCAGAAGACTCGCTGACATTGGAAGTTGTAGGCGATCCCGGTAAAATGGTAGCGATCGTGCAAGTATTAGAAAAGTTTGGGTTACAAGAAATTGCCCGGACTGGTAAGATTGCCCTTACCCGCGAATCGGGAGTAAATACAGAGTTGTTGAAATCTTTACAAGCAAAAGTGTAAAAATTGATTAATCGCCGTAAAATATTGGGGCATTGCTGAATTCAGAGATGATTTTGCTCCCCTGGCCCTCCAATGGAAGAATGAATCTTAAAAATCCCTAATTCTGAGGGACTTAGGGGACGAGGCAAGAATCACGACAGGCAAATTCCTCACGTACAGCAACACCAAGAAGACATACTTTTTTGCTGTGATTTTGTGGAGAATTAAATTCAACTTTTGTGAAAAGTAATAAAAACTATGAAAATGAGAGCTTTTGCTACTGTAACGCTAATCAGCGTAATGACCTCAGCCTGTTCTGAGAACAAACAGTCTTTAAAGGTTACACAAGTTGAACAGCAACAAACAAGCAGCTATTCTCCAAACCCCGTGGATGTCAAACGCCTACAAGAAACTAAACAATGTCAAGGATGTAACTTAGCTGGGGCTAACTTAAGTGGTGCCAACCTCAAAAAAGCTAATCTTCAAGGAGCAGATTTACGAGCAGCAAACCTGAGTGGAGCAAATTTAAGCGAGGTAAATCTAACTGGGGCAGATTTAAGGCAAGCAAACCTAAGTAAAACCAATTTGCAGGGGGCAAAACTTACAGGTGTCCAATTAAATTGGAGTGGGGACAACCCCAATACTAGAGCAAACCTCCGTCAGGCAAATTTGAGCAAGGCAAATCTGATTACAGCCTATCTACGTGGGGCGGACTTTAGTGAGGCAAATTTAAGTGGAGCATACCTACACGCAACAGATTTAAATCAGGCAATTTTAATTAAAGCAAACCTGAGTAAAGCGGATTTGGCTGGAGTAAAACTAAGCAACGCAGACCTAAGAAATGCAAATATGCAATACGCCACTATGCTGGGAGTAAGCCTAAATGGAGCAAATCTCAGCAACGCAAATATGCAATACGCCAATCTGGAATCAGCATCTCTAATTAAGGCAAATCTTAACAGTGCAAATTTAACCAAAGCGAGGCTAGCTTTAGCAAAACTCGATGGAGCTAATTTAAGCAGTGCTAATTTGAGCGGTGCTAACTTATTCACAGCAACCTTGCCAAATACAGAACTGAGCAATGCTAATATGCAGAAAGCATATTTACACTCAGCAGAATTGAGTAAGGCAAATCTGAGTGGTACTAATTTGATTCAATCAGACCTTAGTGCAGCATTGTTGAACGGAGCAAATCTCAGCAATGCCAATTTGAAGGATTCTAACCTAAAGAGGTCAAGCTTGACAGGAGCAAATCTGAGCAACGTTAATCTTCAAGGCTCTAATCTTCAAGGGGCAGACCTTACTGAGGCAAATTTGACTCAGGCAGACATGACAAAAACTAATCTGGCTCAAGCATACCTGACAAAGACGGATCTGGGTTCAGCCAATCTACAGGGAGCTACTTTAAATGGAGCGAAGCTAAGTGGTGCTAACTTAAAAAATACCAACTTGAAAAATGTAGTTGGATTTAATCAGCCTTTAATTAGTTCAGATGGGCAGCAGTCAGAGTTACATACTTCACCTAACCACCATAACTAATAAAGGTTTTGGTGGCGTTGCTGAATCAAGATATAGAAACGATTTTGTTTCCCTCGGTTTTTTCCGTTTTTACGGATGCGTTTAGCCCTATACTTGCGAACTTAACTTTCGTTATTTTCGCGCTCGATATAATCTGTAAGGTGCGCGATATCTCTCGACTGCGCCAGTTGAATTTGAGCAATTCTGTCTACAGTGCGAGTGAGCTTATCTTGGTTCGCAATTAACTTGGATATGTCTGTAGTGTTTTTCTCGCAGATTTGTAAAATTAATCTCAAACTGGTTTCAATTTCTGTTAGTTCCATTTCTCAACTAATCTCCTTTAAACCCACGTATTAATATTATCCCGTGTCCCCAAGCAAGTTGTATAATTCCATCAACCTACTTTAGATAAATCAGCAAATTCAATCCTGGAATCGTGCGCGATAAAGTCCATAGCAGCAACGTTAGATAAAGCAAACCAATTACCCACTGATACCAAGCAAGAGTAGTTACAATTCCTGGTAAATGTTCGTCACGCAGCC